>JGI24158J21664_10003646_pt1 | contig 19449 bp, 9 predicted proteins | sample Ectturendosymbi3_FD_21664 | JGI IMG/M metagenome (IMG submission 21664) | reverse complement strand
TTCTTTCTCTCTCACCGTTCTGCTCATATTCCGTTTCACTTGTTTCCATGCAAATCAGTGAACCATGTTAAGAATCAATCAAAGCAACAAACACTATAATTTATAGTCTGTCGCTGTTGCCCAGGTTCAGGTTTAGGACAGGTGTTCCCAAACTTTCTCTGGCCATGTACCCCTTCAGCACTTCGATTGATGAGCATGTACCCCTAAAATTTCTTATGACAAAAAGTTAGAGGAAACTAGCAAAAATATATTCACCAATGAGCATGATTTTGAAAATACTATTCACAGATGAATGCATAAATATTTCGAAATGACATAGCCTATATGTAAACATATTTTCCTTTCAATTGCTAACCTCAAATGCACCCCTTCAGATAAGAAAGGTAGCTCTAAGTGTACATGTATCCCAGTTTGGGAAACCCTAGTTTATCAGAGGCTAAGTTTAGGTTAGGGTTTTTAGATTTAGGATTAGATTTAGATTTAGGATTTAGTATGTTACAACTAGTAATTGGCGTGCAGCCTAGTGCACACTTGTCGTGTGACACGTTGCAGTCGGTGGACGAATAAGTTTTCAAAAGTGAAGGTCCCATGGCCGACGTATAACCACTGCCTTAAGACTACATAGTTTTAGAGTCCAAAGGACAGTGAACCGAAAACTGAAGTGTTGTTACTTGGAAATAGCTACGGAACCACCCATGGATCCTCCTATTTCAAGACTTATTCGACCATACCGCCTCGCATGACGCGGTTCGAATAAAGCGGTCACTTTGTCACTCAAATGGCATTGATCTGATAGTCTAGCGGATAGGTTCCGAGTCTGCTGTGCTAATTGTTGAGGGTTCACCTCTTGATTTGGTGCCTTACGTTTTCATAAGTGAATGCTTGCACGTTTGAATTTGTTGGACCAGTTTTTCTTTACTTTTTTCAAAACTTTCCAAAATTTTCCTTTAGGGGTTAGTGTTAGCTTCAGGTTAGGGTTAGCTTAGGGCTAGGGTAGCTTAGTGTTAGATTAACGTTAGCTTTGGGTTAAGTAGGGTTAGCTTAGCTTAGTATTAAGTTAGGGCTACGATTAGGGTTAGGGTTAGGTTTACCTTTTGTGCTTACTATGTTTCTACGAAGCCTACTGCATTCTCCTCGTGCGTTACTGTCACGTCACAGGACATGGTTGAATAATGTTTCAAATTTAAAGATCCATCGTTTGGTTTTGTAGCCACTGCCTTGTTACCTGGCTTTTGAGGTTACGTTATATAATAACGGGCCGCGGGCCGGCCCGGGTCGGAAAATAAATTGTGGTTTAGCATAAACAGTCCGGGCCGGGCGGTTTCTTGTTACCTCTGGGCGGGCTGGGCTGCAAAAGTGCTGGCCCGTGCCATCTCTACAACTAACAATCAATGGAAACCGTGGTAGGCTATACAGTAATAATTTTCTGTTTCAGTAAAAGTATCAGAAGAAATTGTACCATTTCAACAGGCGCGAGATAAGATTCCTACTGAAAATTAAGAGTGCGATATAAAAAATGATTCAATTGGACTCAGGAGTATGATAAAAAAATCCGACTCATAGTGTTCGTAGGAAGCCGACTCCGACTCCGCAACCCTGAACTAAGGCGGTTCTCGATAATGTCATTGATTATGCCTATTGAACAAGTCAAATCAACTGTAAGTACGCAAATGGATTCACAGAAACAAATCAAAGGATGGCATTAGCCAAAATTGATTCTACAAAATACCTGCGAGCACATTCACAAAATAAAATTCAGTCTGCCCTTTTTGGACAACTCGTTGATAACCATCTCGGTATCAACTGTCACATCACGATTAATCGCCAAATGAGTCAATCCAGACGGTTTTGTTCCATAGTGCTGCGTAGATAGGCTTGCAGCCGTCGAAGCGTTGAAAATGAACGTTCATTGTTGCTGTTGTGACTGGTAACGTTGCAAACAGGGACTTAACGAGGTTAGATGGCGCCTGGGACAAGAAGCAACTTTGGCGCGCCCATGTTCGAAACTGAGGTCTTTTGGAAGAAAATGTCCTGGATTGAAGAAAGTTGCCTACTTGCAACATTGCTGGGAATTTTCAGCGGCCCCGCAGTGAATCGGCGCCCCCATAGTGATTCGGCGCCCGGGTTATTGTGTGGCGGCCATAAGATGGCGCCACATATAAATAAATGGTCACCGCTAGATGGTGCCCATGATTAACAAGTCACTGTCATAGTCACCACAAGCGAATTATCGTAATTCACTTATCCCTGTATAATGATAATGCAACCTAGTAGTAGTAGAGTGAAGTCAGTGATGGATCTCTATTGCTGATGGTTGCTTTCCTGTTAGTTAATGCCCCGAATTGCCATCTTTCGCTTGCGCTTGCCCAAGTAGTCCAAGGCGATGCAGTCAACTGCAACAATTGTACCCCCTCGCCCCTCCCTCGTTACGCCTCTGGTTTCAAATAAGTGCAGCCATGTGTGCAGGGGCGGATCCAACCAATAAACTTAGGGGGGCGGTTTCAGTAATATTTGCTATTCAAATCTCATACCGGTTTCGCTACTGCAAGAGATATGAAGTATACTTCACAACCCTCCTGTGACAAAACAATGGACAACAAAATGACCATAAATCGCAAATGCTGTTTTCCGAATTGAACAAAATCACGGCAAATAAAGTTACTTTCGCAAGTTTTAGGGGGGAGATCGCTCCAATCTCTCCCCTAGATCCACTCCTGCATGTGTGAATGTTTGGGAAAGAGGCTCACAAGTGGTCAGTCTCACCATAATGTTTTCCGGCAGCTCAGACATTGGTACACTGGACGACTTAAACATCCATCTCTGATATTCTGCCTTCAAGACTGACGAAGAAGACTTAACGTCAGCTTTCACACAAAATCACCACGGCGATTGGCGATTAGTAATGGTCTGTCTGTAACGCCAGATTTACCAATAGGCTATATAGTCTTAAGCCTAGGGTCTCAAGATCCAAGGGGTCCTCCAACAAACTGTGGTACGCATAGAGTCAGTGGCCGATATATGATCATTTAGATAGATCTTTGTCAAAAATGTATAGGGGAAGGTGGGGTACAGTCGACACTTTTTTGCATTTTCAACCACTGCTACTTTATTTCAAGTCCAAACAAGTTCAAAATTTGTCGCAAAATAAAGCAACTCTATACACACAATATCATGCCAAAACATGAAAACAACGCCCTTCAGAAAAAATTTTACAATCAGCTTAAAAAAGGTACTTTTTCTGTCGAGGGTGCCCCATGCATGGGACACACTCGACAGGAGCATGGGGTACACCTGACCGGTCAATAAAAAGTTGGGTTGCATGCATTGCATAATGTTCACGTGATAGCCCATGTAAAACAGGCACTTTCTGACTCCCATTCCACTTTTTTCACATTCTAATTACCCACTATCACTGCATGGCAAAACAAATTTGTATGATTACCAAATATTTAATGAAACTAATGCAGTATGCTGAAATTCATGTCTTACCATACAAATGTGATGTGCCTCTAAGCACATAATCAACCGAAAAATGCTCATAGATGAGAATTATTCTGTACTGCATTCCAATATAACCTCTCAAGTTTTTCCTTGTTGAGAGTGACCTAGTGGCATGTGTTGAGTGTGCCCCATTTTTTGTCAGATGTGCTCTGTGCACATCCAAAAAATGAAAGGAAGAAGTACCAACTCAACTTAAAAAGAATTTAATGTCTGGACTTATCGAATGATGTAGCACTGCCCTGACTAAAACGTCACAAAAATTCAGAACAAATTATGTTGATTAACGTGGGAAAAACCCAAATCTAAATGCGATTTTATAAATTACTTTTGGGTAGCTAAAACACAACCTGCTCTGTAACTCGTAAAAACGGCTGCCTATCAAGGAAAAATTCACTTTAGTACTACGGCTGGTATGAGACTAAATCACCATGGAAACTTTAAGGTTCAATGTTTTCAACTTTTTGAATAAAACAAAAAAGACGACTGTGTCCCCGTTTTAGACAAACGGCCAAATAGGTCAATGGGGCACCGAAAACTGAAATGGTCTAAGGCCCCGTGCTCTCTAAATCCGTTCCTGGCCACAGATACTGTATGTGCATTGTGTTTGGTTTTTCTGAGCGCGGATGAGAAAGAACAGATGTGAGTCATATAAAATACGTACGCTACGTGTTTTGTCAAATATTTCAATTGTGGCGATTTCGGTTTGTTTTCCCTGTGGAAGTTAATAATCCTGTTCCCGCCAGCCAAGTAGGATTTCAACAATTATGTGCCATCGAATGCTTTTGCGTTGACAGCAGCAACAAACGCAGTGATGGTGGGGCACTCCAGTAATGATTGAGAATTTTCGATTGACCGCACTTTCAGAGCGTCATTTTCGGCTTTTCGCAAATTGATTAACGTTTTCCATTTTTTCTTCGTAACAGTGGGAGAGGGAGCTTCACAAGTGGTAATGGTTTATTGTTTCATATGACTCAGCCAATAAGCAGAAGCACCATAAAAGCCTTCGCATGCAGTAAACCAACCATTAGCGAACTTTAGAGCAAATGAGAATACAATGGCACAATAGCTGATCAGTGTAAACAAAGAGGGGATTAGCCTAGGGCCTCGCATCAGTTAAATCCGGCCCTGTCTGTCTGATTTTTTAAAATTTGCGGTCTGAAATTGTACGAAGTGTGATAATAACAAAGTTTGTGTACTGCACGACTTGCTGCACATTTCAAACTTGAGACCCCTATCACTACCTGGCATCGCATGCCCACAAGTCATACCAACTACGCTGTGGGAAACATTGCGTCGTTGCATAATACTTTGTTGCGTGGTGGGCTTGATGATGCCCTGACCAAGTAGGGTTGTCTGGTTCGACAATACTTCATGCAAATAATCCTCTCAAAAATATCTCATCTGAATTTGAACTCTGCAAGAAAGCTGAGCCTTTGCATTTCATTCAGACTGCACTTCAGGTCGTGTTGTTCACAATATATCACAACTTTACTTATACAGTTGCATTCTTTAGTCGCATCTAATCGCAAAAGGTCACATTAAACGTTGTTCAGTGAGAGAACATGACGGATTTACTGGTCGCTACATGAGTCCGACTGTTCCTTCCGTTTATTTTCGAACAGTTGAAATTGGTATAAAGCACCAGCGAAAAATCTTGAGCAAGTTTGTCTCGGGAAAGGGGGCATGGTCTTTTTCTGGCTGCGTTACTACCTGACACCCACCGACTCCGGTGAAACTTGCAAAACCATCGATTCCAACGTTCTGGTGGAGAGTCGTTAACAACTTCGGACATGCGAGAAGCTGGTTCAGTTTCAGCACCATGACAACCACATGCTGAGTGTCGGACAAAAATGACACTTTACCAAGGCCTGCTTTCGCAAGGCAGTGCGCGTAATGCTGGGAAGCAGGCCTCAAAGTTCGAGTACCTGATGCAAACGCAGAGCTACAGTACAATGAAAACCGTCTTGGTCAGTACCGGTTTGCAGCAAAGGCGTAATGAACGTTTATTAAATGCTCAACGTGAAATACAAACGTGCAACGAAATGCGATAATCTCAAAGGACGTAGAAGTTTATGAAAAAAGCACGGATGCAAGTCACGTGACAGCAGCTGGTAGCAATATTCAACCACGTAGAAAAACAAGTAAAATTTATGCAGTTAAACCACCAACGCGTCAGCGAAATTCGCCGAAAGAACAGCACGGGTGATTTTGTGTGGGCTACGCCAGAAGTCAGCTGTTTGGTGCTTGAGTTTGAAACGCAAGTGTTTCAGCAGACAAATCCATTTTTTCATACGAAAGGAAAGTTTACAATAAAGAAACAAAGAAGAAAACGATGAATAAATACTTACGACAGGAAGGACAAAACATAACTTTCGCAATATTTGGAGCAGTATGGGAGAATGATGCTCAAAACTGAAGACACATCACGGTTTTAAAGTGTTCGAAGCTGACACCGGGTTTAGATAAGTGATCTTGAACAGCCGAACAACGTTGAAAAACAAAGATAAAAAAGTTTAAATCATCACAGATGACTCCCGTACGTTGAACTACCGAGGCTCAGGATTGAATCCGCTTGCAGCGCCGCACAACAGCGCTTGCGAATTTTTTGGACCGTCTGGTTAGCTGTCTGGTGCGAGCAGAACAAGACGAAACGGAGTCAGCAAACACAAACATGGGGTTAAGATTCTTTGACAGGACTTGCAATTTAACGAACTCGCTTCGTGCTTTTCCTGCAAACACAGGATTTGTCGTTCGGCGATCAGCATTGTACCCCTCAGAGTCAGACATCTGTCAGCCTGAGATGGCGGCGTGGTGCGAAAAAAAGGAACACAGCCGTCGTTGCTCAGAACACACATTGAGCTTTTGCAAGCACAGAGCAACATATCGCAGGAACGCGTCGCCACAGAAAATTGAGAAGGCGTTTCACGACATAAAGTGTCACACGGCGCGTATACAGACTCGAGAAACCACTCCAACTTACGTAAAAAAGACGACAAGTTTATTGCTCTGCAGTGTGCTCGCCAAGTGATGTTCGTTGAAAGACTGGCCGCGCTCGACAGGCTCAGGCGGTGAAACGTTTTGCGACATCTTGAATGGATTCCGGAGCGCGAGTGTGCAACTCACAACGGAAATCATGGTTATAAGTAAAAGGATGTTAAGGTCCGTCTCAGCCAAGCAGTGAAGCGCAAGTCACGGCAGTGCGACAACGCTTTCGCCGTTCTTCTGAACAAAGCTGTTCATGTTTGAAATCAACAAGCAAATGCCATGGTTGCCGTGGGGCTGCATCTTGCACCCAACCCGATAGGAAATGCGAACAGCCGCAGCTTCATTTTGCGACAGTCTTTCCACGAATGACGTGTTCTGTGTTCCAAGTTTGTGCGCAACGCTGGAATCAGCGCACGGTGGGTTGAGACTAAGAAACAGCGTACAACGCAGATGTTTTGCGTCTCATCATACAGTCGCTAAATTGTTAAAAACTTATAGGCAGGGATAACAAGCGACGTGCATCCAACGCTTTCGACGAGCGAGGGCCGGGGTTCAGCTAGCAGGCATGTTAGGGTCATGCTTCTAACACTGGAAAGCAAAGCGCAGGAATGTATAAAAACTTATATTAGCGCATCAAGTGTGCGCAGGAAATTTAGAGTATCGGTTGTGATGTCTTTCGTTTTTGTGACGAAAAATCGCGACATGGCACAGCAGCGCAAATGACGAAATAGAACATTGTCAGTTGAACAAGCTTGTTGCATTGCAGAAGCAACACGGCCATGGGGTCTAAACTGACCTATCCCTGCATCACACCGCCTGTCAGAACTCAACAGGAAGCTCTGGCCCAAACCTAGGACAGGACAATGACGGCATGGGCGCGGTTAACTCAGAAAAAGTAGCCAATTCTCATTTACGAGAATAATGGTGAAAGTGACGCAAAAACTCGTGGGTCTCAAATGAGGTCAGCGCAAAGTATTATCCAGCAAAATCGCTGCGGGGAAGAGCACGCCAACGACATTCAAGAGTCTTGCGTCTTTTTTCTTTTCAGTTTTTTGTTTCTCTCGTATTTGATTGTCTCTGTTTCCAGCATGCTGAGCTCCATCAAACGCTGTTGGAAAGAGGGAGGCGCTGAGAGGCAGGGGTCGGCGTAGACGCCCTCCTTTCCTGCGGAGCCCAGAAGCGCGCCGACGCTGTCCACGCGATTGCCAAAACGGCTTGACACGCGAGGTCTGAAAAAACAGCGCGAAAGTAAATCCTGTCTATTGTTTTGTCCTGATCCGGACCAGTGGCGTAGCCAGCCCAAATATTGGGAGGGGGGCAAAATGTTTGATTTTAGGCGAATAAAACTATTTTGTTTGGAAAAACGCCTCTCAAAGCACAAAATGACGATATGTTCTAAACATTTGGGGAGCCATGGCCCCTTTGGCCCCCCTGGCTACGCCCATGATCCAGACCGGCCAGGCCGTACGAGTGCATGGCCTTCTGAAAACGCTGTTTTTTACCGAAATCGCTTCCAATTGATTATTTAAAAAGGAATAACTTTCCAATGCACGAACGCGTGAAAAAGCGGAAGAAACTACAGTATCTTTGAAAGGATGTGTTGCCTTAATATTTTTGAAACACCCTTGAAACCCGGAGAAAGGGGCCTTTGTTTGCAGAAATTTGGTAAAGGTCAACACGGTGAAGTTGACGACACTGGTTTTCACTAGAACGATCAAAACACAGACGACAGTTTTTTTTTGCTAAGACATTTCGGTTATTTTTAGCTGAGACGTTTTGGCCACTGAAACATTTCGGTCATTTGTACCACAGATATATTAAAACTCGCCCTGAAAGTGCTTTTTAGCCTATATTTTCAAACATCTTGACCGAAATAACTAATTTTTTTCGGAAATAACCTTCTTTTTTCGGTCATTCAAAACGTTTCGGTCTACGACCGAAAAAAACAGCGACAGATACGTTTTCAGAACGGCGCGGGTCGGAAACAACCGATGTCGAAATGTCATTTGAAGAACGAATGACATTCCACATTTTTGTATCTAGTGTTCGTGCCGCCTGAAACACGATCTTACTTCGTCAACGAGTAGTTTCTTTCCCTGTTCTGGCTGATTTTCTGAGAAAGGCTGGAGGCAGGATTGATGCTGAGAGAACCGAGTCCAACCACGTCAACTCTCGCACCGGTCTGGATCGGCGACGAACCGTAGTAAGCCCCACCGCTTATTGAGAGATCTGAAGCCACACGCAAATGTTTTATAGTGAGCAGGCGCAGACACAAAGGGGGGGGTATGCGTCCAAATGTGTTTTTACATGGAGTTAATTGAAATTCGTCACCAAACGTGTTTTTGTATTGTACATACTTCATCGCCAAAAATATTCAAAAGTAACGAATGCCTACAATTAGTCAAAGACCATTTCATCTGTAATACCCCCGTGCTCTGTGTAATTTGCAAGCTTACACGTTAAGTTCAGCAGAAACCGTGCCTGGACTGTAGCAGACCACTACAACCTGTGTCCTGACTCTCCACTAGTAACCTGATCACTGACTTTTGTCAAACATACAAAACCATCTACGATCCATGTTAAAAATATCCTGTTCCCGACCAGCAATAAAAATTTAACATTAAAATCACGAAAGATCATTAAACGATCTGCCGTTCCGCTGCGCACTGCTTTCTGCAGTGTGCACAAAAGCTTGTAATTTACTGATAAAGGTTTGCTTCTTTCTTGTTTTCACTTACGGACACACATGAATTTGCCTTGTTTTTGGAACTGACGTAAAATTGTCAGTGATATTGTGTCTCGCTTTTGTTTTTTACTTGCTATAGTGCTTTCACTCATAACGAATTGTTGCTGCTCTTCATTCTCTTAATATCGGTTACAAAATACACAGAAAAACGCAATTCAACTTGTCGACCTCGGAATGCTTCACATTAATTGCAACACTGGATGATTCTTTAGATAAGAATGTTCAAATAAATCTTGAAGAAACCTAATGCTAAGTCTTCTTCTCTTTGGCTTGGTGAGATCACATTCGATGTTGTAAGTCTAAAACACACTAGCTGGCCTCAGTCGCTTGCTGTAACCTGCAAGTTAAAAATCAATCCTGTACTAAGTTGCCACCAGTCACTGTGCTGTAGCAGATGTAGCCTGCAATGAGAACAAGCATTTTGTCGCCACGTAAACTGTTCTGGTCGAGTCTTCGATGTACCTGACTGCATGGCGCCTGACATTATATTAGAACATTGTAATGTACCACTACTTAATGGTTCGTGTGTAGATTTCCTGAAATCAATTCGTTGTAGTTTCCCCAGATTTATTACTCGATTACTTCAAAATTGAAACACATTTTGTGGACTTATTTTCTCGTAAATTTACGTGCGCGAATGTCGGTGATTTACGCAAGACGTCTTGCGAAGCTTTGGGTTCATCGCAGACAGATGTCGCACCCCCACTATACTAGTGTGTGCCCGCTTCTGACAGTGAATGTGACAGGGGGGGGGAATAAGTTGAATTTGCTTTGTTTTAAGACACATGCTTGTCACAAGCTTCTTTAACGCGATAGTCAATGTCTTGCTTTGGATTTGGACAACTGCGGTTGAGGTTACAGTCACTTTCCAACAGAGTCTTTTGTGCCCAAGTTAAGTGCAGAAATCCAGTTCCACGCAGTGTTTAAAACACTGGATGCGTTGAAAATCGATCGTTAAGAAGAGAGTTATCTTCAACCACTGCCGTATCTGCGCCCAACTGCTAAAGCGACGAGCTTGTTCTTGGTTCGCCAACACAATTGCCTGCGAAGCAATCAGTTACAAACCGTATCGCTCACCACCTGATTTACAATTCCAGTTTTGCTTTCCTTTTTGCAAACGGAATGTGGTGATGGTCGCAACAGGAGGGGTGACAGCGACTGCGGAAACTGGGGGGTGGCCAACGCTTTGAGCTGACTGTCCACGAGAGCCTGGGATGACGAACGATCCTTGCCCTGGGTGGCGCCCGAGAGGTGAGTCGAAGTCCACTGCAAGAGAGACATCGAGTTAATGCGACGTGAACGACTCATTGCCGCAGGACGAATCTCTTCCCGTGAAAACCAATGATGTGATTTACGAGCAAAGTGCAGCTGACCTTGAATATCGTCTCGCGAAGCTTAAAATTACTGTGACCAGTGCTTTTAAGGCCTTTCGAGAGACCGAAACGGTCTAGTTTTCGAGGCTCCCGAACCTAGAAATCCTGACAAGAGTCAACTCGTTTCCGACAGATCAGCAGGCGATAATACTTGGACGGGGAAGGACACAACGGAAGAGTATCTCTGGTTTTCAGAGCGTACACTGAACGAGTGCCGATCGCACCAACCTCGTTCTTCCATTCGCACACACGACATCGGCATAGCTTCTTTGTAGATCGCAGTCGGCGTCACGTGACTTGTGCGATCGCGAGACATGGACTCCGACATCTTCTCCAGTCGTCCGTGACCAGCGTACGGCGAACTTGAAAAACATGTTGTTTTAACTGTGATGTAAAGAAAGAAGCGCTACAAATAGCAGTTTTAAAAAGTGATTAATTACGAATTACACGAAGCGACACAAGAATGCTTTGCAGCATACAATGCTCCGTACTTTAGAATCATGTAATCATCGCGTTTTTCTACACCTACGAATTACTTGGCATGCTGATCTTTTTCTGGTACTTCTTTCAACGGCAAAAGGTTGCACACGTTTTTGTTCTTCGCTATCTTCCTCCAGAGACTACAGTTGCTTTTGCATTGAAATCAGCATTTTTTAAATGCAGATGAACGCGTAGGTAAGTGCGCCGACAGTGCTCAAGAAATCATTTGCGTGAAGATGTGAAGAATATCCGAAGTGAAGGGTTTCGAGGAAAGCTTTCAAATATTATGACTAGTGCAATGAAATGCAAAGTTGCCTTAAGAATATAAAACGCAAATACGAACAAACCTACCTTCGGTTTTCAGCGCCCGGGTTCTGTTTTACCCTGTGCGTATTTTCTGCAAAAAAGAGAAGGAATGTTAAGGCGCCACAGCAAAAAAGAAATATGTAGTGCGTTACTCGGTGAAACAACTGCAAAATCCAGGGGGGCCATTAATGGTCTACACATTAGCTGACGGNCGGTGGCAACAAGGCCTAGAAGTACCGTAGCTGCGTAAGCAACAAACCATTCAAAATCTAATTAAAAATTTTCGTGATTTTATCTTGGTCNCGCAACTATGCATATATTTGTATTGTTAAATTAAGCTTTCAAATAATCACATTTAAGCCACTATATATTGTCACGGTTGAGCAGCATCTCAACCACGCGTTGCTATGCAGTACAAGCTTTGTTGTTCAGAAACAACATTATTTTTATCTGGTCGTAGCGAGGGTTGCTGGACGACAAACGCTAATATCATGCTTCTTCCGCTTTCTCTTTATGACCGACAGATTCTGTCAGTTATCAGCCACGCTATGAAACAATCTTGGTGAACGCTGCTTGCAATGAAACAGATTCCGATATGATGACATCAAGTAGACTTTGACAACTAAACTTTTTCAATTTTTCCCAATAAGATTACAATTGAAATTGGAGCTACTCATTTTTCCAACAAAATTAGGTTAGAATTGCCAACTTCCCGAAAACTAGAAATTAAAATCAACCCCAAACCAGAATTATATATCATCAAACAAAGTTCAGTTCATAGCAAATCGGAATTCACTCGCAAAAGAATGGGAACGGTGAGGATTCGTACGCTAAAATAAGCGCGTTTCGTGTTGTACATTGCAATTCGCGCGACTGAAAACTCGTTCTGACACAACTGATGTCGGTGTCGTGCCTATGAGTTCTCTAGCAGCAGCGTCGAGCACATGAGGGAAAAATGCTCGTTTATCCAGCACTTTAATTAACATCACAGTCCACGTTTTCTCTTGTGCCGGACTGCATTATATCGTAAATGCCTACAAGTTAGTACGTGCCAACTACTGTTCGTCACAATGCCTACAATGTGATGGTGACATGGCACTTCGATCTTTTCGTTGCACCTTCCTTACGCGAGGTGCGTTCTAGCGGACTAAGTAGAATTTTCGATAAAACGGGAAACCATAAGTAAAATTAGAGCACACATGTTTTCCACCAATTAGAATCGTCGGAATTTCATTCTAATTCGTCAAATTTGACAAACAAATTATTTTTTGTCTGAATCTGGCAGCAAGGCCAGCTGGAAGGCCCCTGGCCCACTCGAACGTCACGCGATTTCTTTCTTCCCCTTTATTGCCGAATAGTCTTCCAGCTACCTAGTTTGCTGTGCAAAGACTTGTGACCTCTATTTTTTATCCATTCATATTTCGGATTGACGACAGTCAAGCCAGCTAGAAAGGCCACCGGTTCTTCCCTTGCTTTTTTCACTTTCTCTTTATTTTCAAAACAGTTGGTGCTGTCCCACCGGTCGCCTTTGCATATAAAATAAGAGTTACCTCCAATGCACGTTCCGCTCTCAACTGTTTAACTTTGAAATGCTTTTAGTGTATTTAATGGCTATTCTGTCAAAACACAAATACTGGAGGGGGAGAAAGTGATTTCGTGGTTGGTACTTGCTAAGCTATTTTCAAGACAGTCCTTTGAAGAAAGCGGGACATCGCTAGAATGGGTCGGGTAACTCCTCAGCCAGCAAGCCTATCATAGAAAAAGAATTCGGACGCCATTTTCAAAGTTGTAACTAAGAGCGGTATCTTTGGCTCACAGACTCCAAGGCGTACTGTAAATCGTATTGCTGGGATTGTTTGTTGCCAGGACGCCCTGTAAGAAAATGCATTTTAAAAAAATCAGATAATTTCGTCAGGTCAGCGTTGCTAAGTTTTTTGTGTACTGTGTGGAGCTGTGTCTACAGTGGCAACAGGACACTTTCTGGATTGAGTGATGTGGGTTTGTTGCGTGACTGATATTTATTCTGGCCAACATGTGGTATCTGTTATGTAATGAGTCGTTATATAATTTCTGTATAATAGTTATGGCTTCTACAGGTAAACTGATGCTAGTAATTTGTGGATGAAATTAGGCAGAAGCCCATTGAAAGCCTTGGTGTGAAAATGCACGGACCGCAACCCGCATTTGTGCAAAGCACACGTATCTCGCACCAGCCAACGCAGCTTCATAACATCTTTGTTTGAGATACTGGTGCATTTTTAGCAGGAACAGAACGCATCACTTTGTCAACGTTTGAGTTGAAACTGAATTCCAAATAGAGTAGTTTAAGACAACATTCGTATTAGACAAAGCCGCTATAGATCTGAATAACTGTGGTTAATGCAGTACGTTTGTTAATCAACGTCACAATGGAAGTACAGCGCATCGCTGCATAAATTGAAAATAAAATTACTTGATGTGAAGCTGCACGGAACAAAACATTATAACGGAACAAAAAGACCATGCGCAGAGGACGGAATTTTGCCTGCGAGGCAACAAAGCGAACTATCCCCCTCAAATATTCGAGTATTGTGTGTGATACAGCAAACAAACGGGGCACCTCAACGTTTGAATATGCAACATTTAACGTCACACCTAGAGTGAGCACTTAAGTTAACACTTACCGAGACATTTTCTATTGACAATGAAGGGGGTTGCACCAATATCTCCGTTGTAGCGCGTCCCTTCATCGAACGAAACGTCGTTCGTTATCCTGTACGACGACGTCGTCGGATCGGGGAGTACAGCCGCAGTACTGCGAAGCAGAAAAGCTGTCAATGTCATCATATCTAAACACGTTGGTTGACTGGAGAGATGAGCATCTGCCGCAGATATTTGAACTTGCGACGCTGGAATTGTGAGGCTTGATATCCATCACATATTTGCGTAAGCATGTCAAGGGACAATCTGCCGAATACCTTTATAGAATCTCGTACAGCACGAAAGGAACATCCAAGTCCTGGGGGCTAACTTAAAAGTGCCTAATGGGAGTCTACGAAAAACGTATACCTCTTGTCACGAAGCCAAAAACTGATGAACTACAAGAGCGACAATGAATTTAAACATTTGTTTTGCTGACAGTTGCGAACATCACCAAATGTACGCGCTACCGCATACATTTGCATTAAAACGGTTTCAACACGTGCTCTACTTAAATTGGCAGGAAGTTTGTATACAAATATTGCGCTGCTGCACAACAGCAATATTCTACACTCCCAACAGTATATCAACCAGCAACTTTGCCAGAGTGTGATATCGATTGTTCGTCAAGCGCGCGATATTTTGAAACGTGCTGATCCGATGGTTTTGTACAAGCAAAAGCACCAACAAGCAATTCTGCGGACAACTCACACATTTAGCGGATCACCAGCGCTAGCGGGATCCGCCACCGGAGTATAAGTAGCCAGGTCAGCCGGGGTCAAAACCCCGATGCGCGACGGCGAGAACATTTTTTCGTGCGGCAACTCGGCGCTCTCGTTTTTGACGCTTCCGGGTTCGAACACAAGGTCTGACGAAAAACTGTGCGCAAAATTGTATCTTTCACGAGATCTCGAGGAACGACTGTGCTGTTCTTCAGCGCTGCTGTCTTCCTGGTCTTTCAACCTCTGCCGAAACTGTTTCTGCCGAAGCAAGAGACTGTAGTGAGTGACGTTTGAGCGAAAACCGCCGCCAGCCGCAACTTTGACGTGGATCTTGTCGTCGATGAGCTTGACAGAACCGAGTCTCTTTGTGCGGCGCTTTCGTCCGGCTTGTCCAGGCTTCAAGTGCAACTCGGGCGTCACGCTGCCGACGTAAGGTTCGATGAAATTCAAAGATTGCGAATTGCCTTCCTTCAACATAAAATACGGATCTCCTTCCAAGCAGAGTTTCTCCACGTTTATCGAACAGTTAACGGGCATGCCATCGCCTCTAGTGGATTGCAGTGCCGCGGTTTTCAAGCGCGTGGTGCCGCGCGCGCGCAGGAAAGAAGCGTTGTCTCTTCGCGGCAAGATCATGTGGAGGGAAAGGTCGGTGTCCGAACCAAAGCTTATTTTCTTGAGGAGTTTCTCGGCCGACTTCGAACTCTCGTTCAATCGATTTACAAGCAGAACTACGGAGTCGCGACTGTCTTTCCCCGTTCTCTTCTCGTTGTCTTTGGCGAAGCTCTTCATGCTTTCGTGTTGCCGCACGGTGATCTTGCGGCGCAACAAAGGGACGCCTTTCAAGGGACTCAGGTGGCCTGGAAGGGCCTTTTGCGGTTCTTGCAACAGGATCTCCGACAAGGCGCCAGAAGCTTCTCTCGAAGTTGCGACGATGTGCTCGTTTGCGCGGTGCCGCTTGAACCCGAGCCCTTTCAGGGGTGCAAATAATGACACCGACTGAAGAGCAGTCTGAGGTTTAACGCAGTCGCTGCTTTCGTTTTCCGAGTTGGTGGATGACGTCGGGACCTGAGGAAGATGAAGAAAACCTTTTCTGGTTTCCTCGCAACTTGCGCTTTGATCGGCAAGAGACACATCGTCGTCAGATTCTTCTTTCGCAACACGACCACTTCTGGCTGCCAGAGAACAGCCTTGAACAAAAGCGTCCATGGCACCGGGGGAGGCTTGGCGTCGTTGCGTATTATAGCTCGTAGGAGGTGCACGACGGAAGCCACCGGCGGCTATTCTCTTGTTTCTCACGTTGTTGACCTGCCTCCTCAACTCCCGGCTTCTCAGCCAAAAATCCGGGTCGACGTCTTCGACGCTGATCACGGTTGGCTGACCGCGAGAGCCGCAATACACGTGGAAGGTGTTCGGCTGTGTGGTTGGAAAGATTTGAAACCGGTTGTCCTCGAGATGCGGGGTCGGATTGGGCGCTCTAAGCTGATGACGTTCGCACGATGACGATGAAGAGGTCGTGGACAGAGCGGAATGGGACGGCGAAGGCGGTCTATACACAGGAGATTCCGACTCGGCAGAGGCTTGGTTCTTCGGCAATTCAGGGAACGATACCAGCCTTGGCTGCATCGCGTGAGTTGAAAGTGAAACAGAGCCCAACCCACTGCGCCGTTCCTGTTCGACTGAGCGTGGCCGCGCTTCAGTGTCCGAAGCCGACTCTTCTTGGCCAGCGTAGCGGCGAACGCGCTTGAGGGCGTCCAGTTCCCTGTCGCGGCCTTTTCTTTTCTTGCGCTTGTTGAAGTAAAACGAGGGGGGAACAGTCACTCCGTTGCCAGAGCGGAGAAACGAGTCGGCCTGACCGACGTCGTAACCGCTTCCGTGGTCAACAATGCCGCCGGTCGTGATGTCGACCAAGGTAGCAGTGGGAGGAGCGAAGCCCTGAGAGAGTCTGCGTGGGAGGATATGTGTTTCCTGCTCTTCCAGGCACACCTCGCGCAAGTCAGTGGCCGACGCCAGGTTCGCAGCCGATTTGACTGCAGCGGGGTGAAGTTCCGTCGATCTGTGGGAAAAGTGACTGACTGCGGGATCGAAGGATTCTTTTTGGAGGAACTCCAGTTGCTTGTGATGATCGCTTGATTTCGTGAACGCGTCTGAGGCGATGGAATCCAAACCGGGCAGCTTACCTTGCGAGTCGAACGAGAGCTGTGGCATGGGCGCGAAATCTCGGTCAATGCCACTATCGCTGTTAGGCGTGCAATGGCCGTCGATCGCGGTGCCAGAGTTATCCTTGTTGTCGCCATTCCATTGCACGCTGAATTGTACCGGCCGGGAAAGAGTCAGTGTGGGTTTGTTAACAGGGCGGGGCCGAGTGCGTCTTTCGTTCAGAAACGGTTCGATCAAGCTCATTTTCTTCAGAGACGCCAAAACGTCCTCGTTGCTGTAAACGGCAGACGCCAAAGCCGAACTTCGTTTGGTGCCATTCGGGTAGCTGTTGGAGTTAATCCTTTGGCGTTTGCTCTGGTGGGTCACGCACGGCGCTTTCTTCGGCTGATTGTCGCGCTTGAGCTGAAAAGGACGGGGCGGGGTCGGCTTGGATATCGACTTTCCGATGCACAGGTCGGATACGTCGCCTAGCTGCCTTTCGTGAAGGTCAGCTTCGGCATGTTGCGTCTGGCGAACGGTTGGCAAACGATAAACCTTCTCCATGCGCGCGAACGAGTTCGGAAAACTTGTGCCGTTGTTCAGTATCAACGAAAGAACACATCAGACAGGCGCCAGTTAATTACCATTACACCAGCTGAACCTAATGTCTATGCAGAAATAGCAATTTTTTTTCAATCGAAGCCTTAGTGTGCGACTGCAAGTCTTCACAAAAGAGGGGAGGATTCAGTGATGTCACATATTTTTAATTCCTCTTTACGCCCAAACAATGTTTTATGAATTTCAAACTTTTTCACGTGCGTTTCACGATCTCTGCAAATTCAAGCGATTCGAAAAGAGTACATAGAAGACTGTTTACATCTCTCAGCGCAGGCCGCGGGAAGCTTGAGTTCGGGCGGAGCAGCAAGGAAAAAACACATAGCAAGAATTTTCTAATGATGAATACCAATATTATATGCTGAAAGCAGAGTCAGTTTTACACGAAGAGGCTCAGTGACGAGATGCCTGCAAAGAAAAGGTTTTTGGGCTTCTTTTGAGTGCCAACTGAAAAAAGTCAAACAATTTTATTGTTCCCCTTATTTGGACATTTTGGGGTATTTTAAACACGACTCTGTAGAGACTACAAATTAGAAATGCACATGATATAATGTGCTTTGTATTACTAGTACGTGGGAATCCCATGCAGTTGGATTTGAAATGATGCGTTCAATTATTTCGATTGCTTCATTAGGATGATCAAATGCACGAAAGCTTTATATGACAATCGGTGTACCCTCGAAGATGCGCAACTGCGCAGTACCACCAGATAATTTGCGCAGTGCTGTCTCATTCTCGCGCACTTTGACCATTTCTAAATTTAATACGGTATATATACGTGTGTCGCATAGCCCTTTTAACGCTGAGAACGCTTCACTGTTTGTGTGTCTGCATGGTTGCACATTTCCATGCGCTTAGTGCGTAACAAAACTAACACTTGCTCAGTGCAGAATTTTCTTAGAGGGAACACTGATGACAATATATGTTTTGGTCCTAAAAATGCAAACGCACATATTTATTTTCCTCTGTGATAACTGTAATTAAAATACAATTGAAAATTACAGTATTTGCAATTGAATTGACCAAATTTGACGAGTAATTGTAACTGAAAGTCTCCAATGCAGTGTAGTTGCAACCACAATTGAAAAACAAGCGATGACTCCATCATTACTTTCACTTATTCGATTCCAACATTGTTTTTGCAACCAGTGTGGATAAAACTGACTTTGAATGCCACTATTTATGTCTTAAACTTCGTGCTCTGTCAGAATACAAAATACGCTACGGCGAGCAATCGAGCGTTTATGTTGCAACAAGACTTTCTTCTGTGTGATAATTAATCTGAACCCGTTCCAGCAAACAAAAAAATCCTCAGTTTTTTTTACTGCACTGGGCATTGTGATCGATATGTAAGATCAATCACGAAGTGTCGCTTTTCCATCATGTTTCAAGCTAGAGCAAGACAAGTAGAAGGTGTATTTGGAAATTGCAAGCTTATTTCCCACAACGGCAACTTGCTCGTGTTGTGTAGCGCTATACGGATTGCATTGCACGCCAATTAAACGATTCGCAGTGGTTTTCACAGTGGGGGCAGCATTAGGAGGTTAAAAAATCCTACACGTGTAAGTCAAACATTCTATTCAAAGCAGCCTGTGACGAGGCAATGTTCACAAATACTTCTTTTTTTCTTTTGCACTTGCTTCGGCAGTACATATACTAAAAAAAGTGCAACCAGCAATGTCGTTAGCCTGTAATTCATACTCCCCAGATGATCGTTTCCCCCCTTCTGGCAAAGTGGAAAACAGCCCACAACTTTATGACATGACCGCTGCGTCAGGACTGAGCGCTGTCAACTCAATGCTTTAGGAAGTTTAAACGGTAATGTGAATTATTTAGGGGTGGATATTAGAATAGGGGTCAGAGGCAAACTCTCAGGGGGCGCCAAGGCGTCTTCGAAACTAAGGGG
>JGI24158J21664_10003644_pt1 | contig 19455 bp, 9 predicted proteins | sample Ectturendosymbi3_FD_21664 | JGI IMG/M metagenome (IMG submission 21664) | reverse complement strand
TTTTGTGCCATTTATGAAGCTGTACAGTAGCTTGTGCTTTTTATGGAATTCTTTTGCAAATGCCTGCTGTACAGTTTTGTTCGACTGTGTTCGAGCATACAGTAACACGCAAACTGCTTTTTTCTACTGAAGTGAATGCCATTTCTATACTTAAAAATATGGACCCGTGAAACAAAATTTTTGAGTGGTTTCTACTTACGCTATTACAAGTTAAGATGATTTGAAAGATACTGGTGAAGTTAATAGATTGCATGATGGTGACACATTTTTCGGAAATACACTGTAGCATTAAGAATTGTGTTAAAAAATTCATTTGTTTGCTGATTTGGGGATCAACTTAAATATTTGTGACCACTTGCGTCTGGATTATTATTTCAAGGAACCTTAATGGCAGGGGGAAATTGCAAAAAACATTTTCTATAAATCTGATGGAAATATTTGCACAATGCTTTGGAGTTGATGTCTATGTACTGTTAAAGCATGAGCTTGAAAGCATTTAATGAACATTGCGCTGGAATCCCTGCCATAAACCTCCACATCTGCGTTTCTGTGTCCAACGATGGTTTACAAGCTATCGTTCTGATATATAATAAAATAAATTGCGGATTTCTGAGCGGCGAACCGAAACATTGCGTTTTGAAAAATCTTTTCAGTAATACTAGAAAATAATATTAAATAAATTAGCGAGTCATTTGCCAGAGAAAACGAGGTATTAGTTTTACAGGGAGAGAAAAATTTTGTGTAAAGGCTTACTTTTCTCAGCATAGAGTGCTTTACTTTGCGGCCAACAATAAGCATGTTGCTTCAGATTATCAAATTTGTCTTATCTTTAATTTGGTACTTATGACTCCAAACAATTGTCACCGAAACCGTTTTTATAAGCTGTTTACAACCTGCGCTTTTTTTGGATCAGAAAACAAGAGAAATCAAACGAAAACGCGACTTGATCATCAGCCCCTTGAGAAGCAACTCTGAGTGCGTGATATTACTATTTCCTTTTTCCGATCGATTTTGTTTTATACGGGGACAACATCGACCTTAAATGCTATATTTTACAAGCAGCTTGGCCGAATCACATGCGCTGTAGGTAAAGAAACACCAATCGATGAATACAAAACACCGTTTAGCAGGTTTTATGGTTCACTATTGCCTAACTCATGTTCGAGTACCTACGATACTAAGCTTTGCGAAACAAAATGAATATGGCCGATCATATCCATGCAAACAGGTAACCATGTAGTGTTAATACTTTACATGGAAATTATGTAGCCTTTTCTGATATCAATGAACTCCCTGTATGTATGATGTCAGAAAACGTAGTGTTCAAAACGAATAGCACCACAAACTTCTTATGAGTTTTCAAAAGCATTCCTTGTACACTTTCTAATTCTGCAATAATTCAGGTGTTTAAATATCTGATGCATCATGCACCAATGTCTAAGTACGGCTAGCGTTTTTATCATTTAATCTTGATATACTTGCGGTTTGGTATGGAAAAGACGCAGTGGTTATCGAGCTGAGTTCTCTACTGTATATAAAAGGTTGCTAGTTCCTGATTTCGAAGTCTGTTTATCCTGCAAGCAGTCAGGATCGATTTTGCGGGTGTTATATTGGTCTTTTTATTTCAAACTGTTACGAAAATTTGAGCCTACGCAGTATTGAATGACGTTGGGAGAATGTGACAGGTGGTTTTGCTGCACTAGCAGCTGAATAAAATGCGCCGATCTTGCTTATTTTAGTGAAGTGTATAGCATTGTATTCCGAGCCTATTTTTAGGATTAAGTGTCAAAGTTGTGGTAGCGGTCACACTGTCATTTCCTGTACAATTCTATTCGATGATGCGCGTAGCAAAGGTCTTAGCAGAAACTTGTGGTTCCATACATCCGATTTCGCCTGTCTGTCAACTTCAGCCAATTCAGCGATTGTTGAACCAATCCCCTGGTAACGAGATATGTGCTATGGACGTGGTCTGAGGTGTGTGGTTACCGTTTGTCAAAAGACAGTAATTTCTTTCAATACTGAAGCACCGGCTACCGCAACTTGCTATCGTGGAGAGCTGTTACGATGCAGTGAATGCTCATTGATTTGATGCTTTTATTCAGCCTGAAACGATCAACAAGCTCTGCCACATACGGTTATTAGCGTGTCACCCGTAAATCTTCAGTACCAAAATTAAGATAAGGGAATGCAGGTAATGAACCTTGAAAATCGCTTACTGTTTGGAAAAGTACACCAACATGGCTTTCGTTTCCCAAACATGCTTCCTAACTGCTGGACCGTAAATGTGAAGACTTAAAATGAAGTCCAGCATTTATTACACATGTGCAGATAGTTTTAAAACACCACACAGTGGCTTGTGATACAACTGCCATAAATGGTATGAAATTATAAAAGTATCATCAACACTCTACAAAAGTGCAAATTACAAACATCAAGGTACATTAATACCACATTCCAAACACAAACATACAAAGAAGATCTGCCAATGCATTTTGAATATTCGCGCTTTGCTGCACACGATGCTAAGCCTTCCTGGACGTTCAGACGAGGGTATAAGAAGCGGCATTTCTTTAAAAATGTTTAATTGATAATTACATCATCAAGCAGGAAGAATATTGACCTACCCGATGTTTGCAAAATTGCTTAGTTTAACACAATTTATTTTTGCAAGGTTTCGATAATTTTTTAAAGACTTTGAACATTTTCAAAATGAAACAGTTTCGGTAATTTTACGTTTTCACCATGGAATGAACGAAAAGCAGCTTTTGGCTTTGGTGTTTGTGCAGTGTTGGTATACATAGCAGCAACAAAAGAAATGGCTACAGACTTAATGGTGACTTTGCAAAATAATTATATTTTTCCCAATCATTTGCGAGGGAAGTATAAAAACCCAGCAATAAGCATTCTGAAGTAATTAAAAGCGCCCACGCTTTTTCTATCAACTGCTCTATTGCAAGTTTTTTGCTTATAATAAGATATATTTGTCTTGCATTTTTAATTTCTAAAGTTGTTCTTAACTATTTTTCATGCATCATTTAGCTTTGAGGATTTAAAACAGCTTCAATGCATACATTGAAAAAGAGAAGTTGAAAAATCTCTACTCGAAACGATGTTTATTGCAACAAAACCGTAAATTTGTTTGAAATGATTAACAGACTTAAAAACGTGTTTAGTACAATCGTTTCAAAAACGTCAATGTTTATTTGCGTGCCATTTATTAGGAAGCGTTGAAGAAACGTGAACAAGCAATTCAACTTTCGACGTTGAAGTTTTTGTGGCCGAGACTTCCAAAATGATGAAAATATTGTGAAAATTAGACTAAGACCAAAGACCATCAATCGAAGTGAACCGATAAAAGGTTTACAATTTTGGCGAAATGTGTAAATTTCTTGACTTCTTTTGCATTCGTGTTACAGAGAAAATAGGCGACTTGACTATATTGCCTCTTGCAAAATTTTTTCATATTCTTGCTTAAATCGACTGCTATGCAATTAACTCAGACGTTCGGAAAAAAACGTCATGTTCAAGTTACTATAAAAAATGTAGTTAACCCTTATTTGCACTGTCGTGTAAGCTGTTTTTAAGGTACTTATGTGCAACTCCCATATTTAAAGAAGGTTATTGCGTCTTCAGCCGCAAATCACTGTTCCTGCCATCCTTAACAGGTCTAGAAATTTACGAGTAAAGATCAACCATACTGGTATTTCGTTAACCACTCATATTAAACAACTTTGTGGTTACGTGTTGCGCAGGTTTAGGNGAGATGTTGTCTCCTGGTTTCTCTGATGCCAAACAAAAGGGTTTAAAACATATGACAGACTGAGGTAAATTTCAGTTGATTGAATCAGCATTACCTTTCAACCACATGCAGGAATTGCAGAACCACAATAAGTTTGCAGAGTTGCTCATTGTGGGTAAACTGACCGTACTGGGCAGTCAAGACACTCACTCTGTAATGATTTCACCGCAATCTTTTCGGATTCACATTGGGAAGGTCGACAATCGGACAACGCATTGTCAACGGTTCAGACCTTGAACGATACTCTATGCATGGCTATGCGGTGTGCAAAAGCGTGCAGTTGCCCAGAGCGTTTACGCAGCATTTATTGGCAGTCCTTGTAGGAAGTCGTTTATCCATCGCTTTAACGTCCCTGTCAGCTTGACATTTGCAACCTGATGTTGCATAAGTGTCCGACGACCACTTGACAAGAAGTTTTGATGATGTGGAAGGAAGTTTTAGTGTTGTCAACCAACAGTACAGTCTTCAACTGCAACAGCTACAGAACAAGGCACGCTTGGTTTCTCTGAATTAAAATGTCATGTCGCTACGATCAGGCTTCTTTGTCCGCTCAGTTTCAAACTGCTTGGTCTGAAAGGTGATATATTCCTGTTGCATGGCTATCGCCTGCGTAGCATGGAGTTGCTTAGCAGGTGTAGTAGCTTTGTGAATAATAAACAACCAGCTCCGAGGCTGAGTGTTTTCTTTAAAGCCAAGTGCGTTAAGTTGTAAGAGATTCAACTTCTACAGAAATTTTGTTGCGTTGCTTTTTACCAACCGCATTGTGGAAAGACAACAGATATTTCGGCTGTTGAGAAAAACCTTTATTCGAACTTATCGTTGTTTTGGTCTTGTTCACATATCTTAGATTTCCTTTGTCTGATCTCGATACGGAACTTGAACTCCCTTGATTATTATTTTTCCAATCTGCAAAAGCATTAGTATGATTTGCATAAACAAAACATATCTACTACGGTTGTGAGGCAAAAATCTGCTCAGGCCAAAATGACACACTTCCACAGCAGACCGGTTCTCTTTATAAGTGTTGTTTGGTTCAAGAGACCAACAGACATGCCTACAAAATATCTAAAATCCGTTGTTTTGAGACAGAAAAATATCTCTTCAATATGACAAAATACATCTTTTCAAAAAAAATATCTCTTCAAAAAAGTTCCGACAAAAAATATCTCTTCAAAAAAGTTATGTAAAAACATAAAGATTCGCTGCGCTCTTCGTACCACCTGTGGTTTTTCAACTGCCCTTTTCTTTCCAAAGTGCTTAATTTACACCACATAATTTTTCTAAAAAACTCCATCTTTAATCCAAGTGTAGATATACCAGCTGCTTGTTTAGCTTTGGACATACTTCGCGTGTTTTGTTTCGAACATCAAAATTTGTTAACTGTGAGAGTTTCTTTTAATAAAAAAGCTATGTTGGGTTTTTATATTTCAGCAGCTACAACACTAGAGGTTGAAAAAATGACCAAAGAGAACAAATGCACACTCTAAAACATTCAACCCATGAGTCGTAACCTTAGAAAGGTGGTTGTTGCTGGCCACCTGATGCTTTGCAAAGGAGATCAAATAGAGGAAAAGACACGTTGACTGACGAGCAAGTATGAATAAGTTCAATTTTCGTTGTTATGCGCGTCATCGTTTTCCTATCCTTAGCAATCAAATATTTATCGCAAACGCAGAGTTCAGCGGTTCCTAAAAATATAGTTTTGTCGTTTATTTTTAAAAAGGTGGCAATTTAAATTTCATTTCATTATCTTCTCAACGTATGGAAAATCTGTTCAGCTGCTATTGCTTTGCCTGGAGATGTATGTTTTTAAAAAGCAACTTGGAATGGCTCATATAGTCTAAACGCGTTTCATGACCCCAAAAAACTCAAACCCCGCACCATTTTCTATTTCAAAATGTAGTTGGGTAACACAGAATTGAAAATAAAATGCTTGAGTTGTTTCTGTTTCTTGTGGCATAGAAAATAGAAAATAGCGTTTCGAACCGACTGAAAACGTTTATTTGTACGTTGCTATTTGATGTGAAATTGTTTGATGAAAGTACCCAGAGATAAATTTACTCTGGCGAGTTGTCTTCTCTATCAACAACAGCCATTGCCCATTTGAAAGTTTGCAGAGGTAGTGTTTTGCACTCAACTCAGTCTGATATTTTGCCGTTGACGACAACCTCCGACAGCTCACGAAACAACACAGCCTAGCAGCGACACCTCGCAACGAAAAAATATTCGTACGTACGTCGGGAGGTTTCGCTTCGGGTTTATTTCCAATTTTAGCAACTGGTGCCTACAAACAATGCTTCAAGTGCAATACAAAACTGTGTAAAACGAACGTTTTTATTGTAACTCTTACGGGAGTTAAATGACGGCAAACGCTCCCTAGTGGNCAAAAATCGTAAAAATGCCCAACAGCAGATATCAACAACAGCCTATAAGAGCGAAGCTTATAGATGAGAAAAATATTTCAATAAGAGGAAAGGGCTGGTTTGAATAGAACCGTTGTTTTGGCAAGATTCATTGCCTCCATTGCTTTTCATAATAGATTTTTGCCTTGGCATGCCAAAATCTACCTGTACGTTTTTACACTGGTTGACTTTGTACTGTTGCATGCCTTACTATAAAGAAGGCTTGGCTTACCTGCGGATAAAAATGAAGCTCTGGAATTTTTTGATGCCTTCTTGGGTCTCGTGTGAGCTATAAGACCTGCATAGATCAAAATATTACCTTAAAGATTTGGTCTTCACATTACAAGTTCTAAATCTACAGAAAAACGTATGCTGCCAGGGATGTCACGTCGTTAGAAGCGAAGAGTATTTACGGTGCTTCGATCGAAGCACCAGGACAACCGCGAACTTGTGTCATGCCACAACTCAATTTGGGTTAATGGCTTTGTGACAAAACAAACAAAAGAAAACGACTAAACTCACCAAGAGAACTGACGGTCAACGTGGAAGTTTGAAGAGGATCAATCATGCTTTGAGATTGAGGCAGTAGGTTAATCATTTGGTTTGAATTTTGTTGTCTCATCAATACCTGAAAAATATTTTTGTTACTCACTGATTGTTATTCATTTCCGTATTTTTCTACTTCAGGTGATTATCTAAAGTACATTCTAAAGTCCAGGTTTTTTTAAGGCGTTTCAAGGCGTTCTAGAATCGAAAATCGGGTTCCTAGATATAATCAGAGAAAATTATCATCGGGTTCCTAGAATAAAGAGAAATCGGGTACCTACAGGTACATACTTGGCACCTAACATTTTCCTTAAAAAAACCCTGTTCAAAACAATTTTAAATCAGACTCTATTCGGCAATCTGTGGGAAGCAATATATAAGAGCCGTCTGAAAAAAACATGATTAGCATATTTTCAGTTTTCAATCCAGATGATATCATTGGCGCATAAGTCGTATAGATTTACTGTGACCATCACATATACTAAGCTTAAGAAACCATGGAACATATTAAGTTTTTGCAAACTGTCTGTTAGCTCGTGGTGTATAGGCCTAGATGCAAATAGAGGTATAAAACAAAGATCTATTGCAGTGTTTCTCAACCTTTTCGCTGAACGGAGTCAAATCCAGATTTGCAACTTTGTTAGGGAGCCGCACCAAAGAACTTTCAACACAAGTCAATAGACACGTTTTGTTTTATAGCACAAGGATGTCTGTCACATTATATTAGAGACTGCATTGAAAGACTGCTGAGGGCCGTCATACTGTCTCAGAAGAATGGTTGAGGACCACGAAGTTTATGTTACTTCCGTATGCCAAGTTTCTGAATCACTTCATATTTCTGGCGACCCTGGTCTGCTGCCAGGCAGATAACTACATGTTATCAGTTATCTTGAAGCACGCTGTATGGTCTCCCTTGACAGTCACCTACAACCTTGATAGTACGACCTATTGTGCAGATGATCTTTGGCAGCTACGGATAAGAGAGGATCGGGTGAGACTGGGAAGGTTAGGTTTGTAGCCTTTGTGGATATTCATATTTGAATTTATAGAATGAGACGCATGTTTATGGCAGACAAGGGGATGCTGAATATAGCGATTTATCAAATGCAGGCTTATGTTCCCACTCTAGCAAAGCTTGTACTAGACCTAGGTTTGCAAATACGGGCAAAAGCTCAGCAACACAGCAGCAAATGCTATCGCTTCAGCTGAAGGAAGACGTGTAAAATCAAGTAATTTTCGTATTGTGCATTGATTTTCTGTTTTTCTGAAATTCAAGTCTCCAAAAAAATTTGTTCTGCTACTATTTCAATTCTAACCCATTGATGTTTCTCTCTTTAAAACTTCCTTATGCTAAAATGCAACTGCAAAATAGACAAAATGTCAAACCGCTAAAAACGCCCGAGCAAGCTTAAGTTCTTCCTTGCTGCGCTCTCTTATACTCATCACCTGAAACGTTTGTGGCATTTGCGCTTTCCACTTGCATTTATATTTTGACATGTTTACATGTGACTACGAATCACGCAAACAATTTTATATCGAAATTCTAGATTCAGTCTCACTTGGGTTGGTAATTGCCAATAATTTAGTTACCCAAATATTAAATTTTCCGATAAAAAATGACAAATATGTTAAATATTGCCATTCTGCACTAGCCTCTCGTACCCTTTTTTGTATTCCTTGTTGATGCGTGCTGTTTACAGATGAGCCATCAAACTTTTGAGGTAGAGAATGTTTCGTGCTGTCAAACTTCTGCCGAAGTATTCGATGCGATTTCTGCACCTGCTGTTCTTCAGAATAAGATGAAGAAAGGTTCCCATGGGACTGCCGCTGTCGCTGACCAGACTGAGATTGCAGATCATTGCACGTGTCGACGTAGGCTCTGTGTGCGTCTTTCAGCACGCTTCTCGCTCCTTCCGAGAGCTCAGCGAAGTGGAAATTTCCAGACGCGTTGACTGAAACTGAAAAGCGAACGGCAAGAAAATTATGCATTGCATCCGGACAGCTACCATTTAGTTGGCAAATTACTGGCCCAGCTCTGCAGAAAAAAAAGCAATTGCGTTGGGTTGATTTCTGCTTATGTCTACACAACGAAAGGACTTGATTTTGCTGGCAGAAAAAAAGCTGCACCCTTTAAAGACAAATTTTCAAGAAAAATGTTTGTCGGGATTGTACACACTGGGTAAAATGTAACCTGTAAATTTTTTAACCCTGAAAAATATTGGAGCAGAAATAAAATATTTCAAAATCGCAGTGACATTTCCGTCCACTGCTTGCGCTCTTTTTTCTGCTCCGTGTCTAGATGTAAGGACGGATTATATGAAAACAGATGATGATAAAATTGTTTTGTACCTCATGGCTGTTTAATCTCGTGCTGTTTGAATCAAAATGTTTTTTTCTTTCAAAAAATAGACAGTTATGCTTTTTGGGTAGAAACAACAAATCTCATATTGGACTCCCGCAAGGACACCTTTAGCTCTCTGTCTCTGTAATGCCAGGTGCAGAAGAACGTCTACTATAAGCTCAAACGGCAAAGTGAAATAATGAAGACATGCTTGAAGTGTTAAAGTAACATGTGCAGAAATCTGGTTTCGCACCATAGTGTATCTATACTTCTAAATAATTTTGTGCTCCATTTCAATTTATCTTTCAGATGAAGCACATACGGAATTTTTATTTCGTAAAACTGTCATTCGGAGAGTATTCATTTGTAGCAACGTTATACTGTAGAGGACACTCAGTCATAAAAGTTGATAGTCGGTTTTCAGAATAGAGGGAAATAAGAAAGTGAAATATATGTAGGCTACCTATATTTTTATATTGCTTCAATGTTGTAGTTGTTTATGGTTTTCTCCTCGCAAAAAATCACTTCATGCTACGCTATATAATTTCGACAACACAATTTTTTGAGCGAAACGTACAGCAGCTGAAGGCGAAACCAGATCTGCGCAAATGCGGGTGACTTTACTCAAAACTTTACCAGAATGGCGACTTCTTTCTTTCCCATCCAAGCTTTTACTTGTTCTGTTCAATTTCAAAGCAGAAAACTGCAATTCTTTGCTTAACTTCTTATTCATATATCTTGAGCTTGTCGGGTCACTGGTGTTCGGTCGCAATGGCAGTTCACGGTTGGTTTGTTTCAGCTCTTGATGAAAGGCAGCGTTCGATGACTCTTTGAAGTGCGATGTTGCAGGCAGAGACACAAACGAACGAGCAACCGGCATTAACTTATGCTCTACTTTCACAGGGTGCATAACGCTGCACCGAGGGGGTCTGTTGGCTTCCAAGGCAGAGCTGGATTTCTTACAAAAATGGCTAACGCTGCTAAAGCTAGGTTGATCGATTGTGCTTTCTAGAGCGGGTCGCTCGTCATCAGTAATGTCCGAGTTGGAGACGCTCGTGTTACCATCCTGAGGTGTGCGTGAGTCTGGAAGAACGTTAAAGGAAACTTTCTCTTCTGCCCATTCGCATAAAGTTGGAGTGTTGTCAAAATACGGCGGTGATTCAGAGTCCCAACTGGCGGAATGATCCGTTGTTATACTTCCTTTCCTTTTTCTTCGGCGGTATTCCCAGTCCTCGTATTGGCGTTGAAGTTGCAAATGCGCATAGCGCGGTACGAATCGTCCATCGCCGTTGCCAAGATAGGAACTCTGTTGAACTGGGGCGAAGTTGCCGGCCTTAGGTTGAGGCAAAATGGAATAACGAGAATGCTGCACAGACTCAGTTCGCTTTGGCAGCGATTGGGCCTTGGCTCTCTGAGCGTTGTTGCCTGCCATTGAACCTATAGCTCGCTCCCTTGCTTGCTGCTTCAAGAATCTTTGCATCTATCAAGCAAAAATTACCTGAATTCAACAAAAGACATTCAAAAGCCACTGCGTAATTTAGCTGAAAAACGATGTTTCAAGTTGAATGACACTTTAAAACTTTCGATTATTGCAAACACAGTGGCTAAATGTGAAAAATAGCTAAATGTAAAGAACAACGTCATGTAATAACAGATCCTGATTTGAGATTCGCAAGTCAGATTCACCTGCAAAACGTCAAGCGAGTCTTTTCTTCCCTTGTACGCGGAAGACTGAATTGCAGGCGGCGTCCGACAACCAGCTAATGGTAAACTTCGCTTGATGTTACGAAAAGGTGAGACAGAAGGACGTGCTTTTACCTAAAAGTGATGCAATCTAGTGTAAAATAATCTCTGAAAAAAGCAAAGATCAGCCGATGGAACGCACTGCGAAGTAACCACGGATTCATGGGGTTTTCAACACGTCATGAGTACTATTTGCCCAGTTGCAACTATATCGAAGTATACTGGTTTAAATCCAAGAGTTGCCGACTCGCTGTTTCGAAAAGAAAGTGAGTTAGAGCTGCCAGATATTGCGAAATTGAACATGAAATTTCTATCATTAGTCATTATGAAGACAAACTTGTAAAATGTACTCAGTGGCTACAAACACAGTGTATTTTCTAACACAGTGGTTTTGGGATTCACATGTCCATAAACAATATACAGTGGGAAGGATGATGCAGCGGGAACCGCTTGATAGAGCATCGGTTTATAAAGCAAACCGCTTATTCGAGCAGTTTCGGTTGAAACAAAACATCCTATCCTTTTCCTCTTATAAATTCTTCGCTTATTAGAGCAGACACACCGCTCATTAGAACAGTTAGAAGTGTAGTAGCAGCATGGCTTGCACGCCGTTAGCGCAAAAATGAAGTAAAACAATCAAAAATCGACCAGTTCTTTTGTGCTGAAGAGGGACAAGAGTGAACAGTGTCAACCACAACAGCTACTGTGCAATACATTATGACAAAAATATTGCAAAAATACAGTAACTTTTCTTTGTACAATACTGTGTACAGTGCTCACAACGAGAATAAAATACAGTACCCTGATATTGATATGTGTATTGGTGAACCCCTAGTGTGAATGACACCCTATTTTTATTGCAAAAAGTTCTCATCGGATAAAAGAGGAACCGCTTATTAGAGCAGGTTTTGCTATTCCCGAGGGTGCTCTATTAAGCGGTTTCCACTGTATTTCAATTTTCTCAAATTTCGTTTCGGACTTTAGGTTGTTGGAATGCATTCAAATATTTATAATATACCCAAATATTAATGAACTTCTAATTTACCTAGATGTTTCCAATTCTCTCCAAATTTGAATTCAGCTGTTTCAATTACCCAAATTTGATTGAGGATGTTGGTATTTACCCAAATGTTTCTAACTATACTCAGTTTTCAATGGATTTGTTATATTACCCAAATTTGAATGAAACTGTTTTAAGCTGCCTAAATTTCAATAAAATTGTTCTACTTTGCTGAAATTTGAAAGAAGCTAATTGCAATTTTACCAAAGTTGATTTGGTCAGTTGGAATTCACCTAATGTTTCCAATTTATGGAAATAATTCTAATTTCACCCAAATTTGAATGAAGCTTGAATGAGGCTGTTAGCCTTTACCCAAATGCTTCTAATTTACCAAAATATTTCTAATTTCACCCAAATTTGAATAAAGCTTTTCTCATTTGTCCAAAATCGAATGAGGCTGTTAGGCTTTACCCAAATACTTCTAGTTAATCCAAAATGTTTCTAATTTTACTCAAAACTTGAATGAAACTTTCTAATTTGCCCGAATTTATTTTTAGGCTATTGGAATATATCTAAATGATTATCAATTTGCCCAACTCTTGAAATTTTTTACCTGAATAATCGCCAATTTTCCGGCATTGGGTATGCGACCGCATACACCTGCTGTACACGTGACTCATTAGTGGCTCACGCGGCCTGGAGCCGAATGTGTTAACTTAACATTTGTGAAACTGCGCAGAGGCATTGCATAACTTCACAATTTTACTTCGAAACGAACGAAAATGCAAACGTCTAGACCAGTGGTCTTCAACGGGAGCAATTTTATGCGTCACAGGGGGCAATTTAGTGATTTGCTCAATTTGGGGGGCGATTTCAGTTTCCAGGAGGGGTGATTTCGGAAGGTTAGAATACAGGCCTACTAAAATTCTGAATTGACTCCAAAGCTAAAAACGATATGTGCCACTTTGGAACCAAATTGCTTGTTGCACTTTCGGCTGAACATGTTTCGTAACAAAGTCTATAAAGCACAAGATTATAAGACTGATGATGTCAAGGGCGTGCGCAAGGGTGAGGGGTTTGGGGTTAACCCCCCTTGAGCTTGATATTTTACAAAATCTTTTCTTACCTGCCCAAAGGAAATTAAATGTTTTCGGATACTTTTTGCTTGTTAATTTTCGACACAAGGCAAATACCACGGAATACATTTGCATGCATATTTCAAGGAACATTGTAAATGGGTCAAAAAGTAATAATTAGTTTTTGGTGAGAATCTGGGCTATCGTCTGCGTCCAGAAACCATCTCACCACTTTTTGCAGACCCTTCGTCCACTACGCATGTTCAAAGACTGTTCCGCGATAGTTTACTTTATCCGAAATAATCGTCTTTGTTTTGTCTGTTTTGGCTGATCAGCGCAAGCGCTGACCGTGTTGGCTACATTACCACNTTCTGTAGCATGATAGAACTGTTGCACGAGCTCAAACCAGCAGTTTTTAACATAGAAGCATTCAGGCATTTCATAGTCTCAGCAGGAGAAAAGGAAAACTAAGATTTCTGGACATCTATACATGACAAGATATTGAAAGTTTATTTGCGTACTTTATGCGCATTCTCAATCCTAGCAGGGTTGCTAATTTGGCTTTTTTGAAGCCAGATTTTGAAATTCTGGTTGTTTTTTGAACATCTTTGGCTTTTGTTGGAAATAAAAAAAGACAGAAAAATCAGGCTTATTTTCAGTAGGATAGGCTTGGCTCTGACACAACATTGTTCGAGCTGCATATTAGTACAAATCTCTTGCGACAAGGGTCTATTACCATGTAGGGTGCACAGAATATTGCAGAAAATTAACTGTTGCCCTAAAATGATCTATATTATTGATAAAAAACAAATGCACGACAGTGTAATTACGGGGAAGGGATATGCTTCTAAAGATTGGACTTGTGTTGTATCGATGTTTTTGANNTTTTAATGAGTTTTANTGTCTATTGTGTGTGTGGTTGTGCATGTTTTATGTGTACACGCCTCAAAACTGCTATCTGGCGTTTTTGGGACAAGGTCTGGCTTTTTTTTGGTGAAGACAGATTGGCAACCCTGTTATGTAGCAAGATTCGATCTTGCAAACCCGGGTGTGCGCCAGTCAGTCCAGCCACACACCTGTGCTCGACTGCTCGTATTCGACGAGACATTAGCGCAGCCTCATTTTGCTGTTGTAAATTGCTCTGACGCAGTGATGAGTGTGTTTTACTCCCCTTTTCAACACGCAGCCAAAATTTTGCAGTTATGAACTCCTGTGTGGCAGCATTGAGTTTATTTTCCTCCGATATCCTAACTTGGAGCGCTGATAGTGTATATTCAGTGCAATGACACATAAAATAAGGTGAAGTCGTGCAGAAGAATATGCCTATTATGTCAACAAACTTCGCCAAAACGTTGGTTTGTAAACATGAATATGACGTCAAATTATGACGTCACAAAGACCTCACACCCCAAACAAATGACCACAATATGCTACTGAATGAAACTCCCCCCAATGAAAATTTTCTGCGTACGCCATTGGATGATGCAGCAACCAAACTAACATTGTCTTGGGTAACGCTTCGCTGTACTAACTATCCAAGACCACGGAGAGTGTTACTGACTGGGAGCCAAGCACTGCGGTTCTCACGAATTTCCAGCTACATTGTTAAGCCTAATGTATATTAATATAAAATAATGGAGAAAATATCGCAATAAACAGTTTGGTAGTTACTTGGCCCAGTCATTGTATGAGCAGCGTCAAACAGGGGACATCAAGCAATAACATTTTCAGGCCTGTATGCATATCAGCACCCGTCAAATTTTGGACTTCTCTCGTGTACAGTAATATGCATTCGTTCATTTATATTATGCTTAAATTAGTTGAAAGCGACCAATACTGATATAGTTCTCGGCAAATATCCATCGGCCGAACTCCATTTTTCAAAGAGGAATAGTATCTTTGAAGATACTAAAAATGATCCGACAATCACAACAATACTACCACTAAATCATCGCATCGACTTTGCTGCAATTGAAAATATTAACCAAATTTTGTCATATAAATTAACCTTATCATTTTTCGTCGTGAACTGTCACAAATCTCTCCAATGTCTTATCATTAGGAAAATTGCCTTGAAACAAGACAACATATAGTCTTCGGTAGAGCAGTGCGAAAACATTGTTCCATAAGCAAAACACGTTATCGTCCGTTATCATGTGTTTTACAAACTTTGGTTCGTAACCAGGGGCGTACCGAGGTTAGATGGCATTCGTTACAAGGAACAAGTCTGGCGCTCCCACATTCAAACCTAAGGTTACTCGGGACAAAAAGTACTGTTTTGAAGAAAGTACTTACGAATCGTTGGAAGTTTTGACGCCCTGCCGCTGTTCGTAACTTGAATAAAACAATGGAACTACTGTAAATGCATTCTATTGAAAAAATACGTGGGAAAAGACTGTTGCGAGACGATTTACGTAGCATATGTGTCGACGTGATTAAGCTATATCAGGATGAGTTCGTAACAGCAATAGCAGCGTGAACCTGGTTGAGCGGGAAATCCCTACTGCGGTTATGCCGAGGATCGTCAGTTCAACTCTCTTTTTAATTGGCTCAGGGCAACGAGCAAAATTAAAAGGCTATCACTTTGCAATTCCACAACTCCCCCGCCGATTGCGCCAGAGAGCTGTTCAAACCCTCAAAAGATGCGGCAAGTCTTCGCGTTAGCAATGAAAAGACTTGTTGGTTTTGGGTTTCAGGTTTTTTGCGAGTGACGTTATAAGTGGAGGAGGTTTGTGGCCATTTTGGCTCAGGTTACTTGCCCTGGGTCTAAACCGCTAAATGGAAGTATTTCGCTCAAGTTTTTATTGGAAACTAGGCTAGAATCCGAATTTTTTGAGCCTTTGATTGACTTTCTAGGGTCTTGGGTTCACAAGGTATGGCCTAAAATCAACAAAATCATTAATTAATACCTTAATTAGATAATTAATTAATTTGTTGTTTTTAGGCCATAATTTTTTTTCATCTTACTAATGACAGAGTAGGCTATAAGAGAATAATAGGCTGGGTAAGCAGGCTTGCAACCAGTTTGGGACATCAGGGGGACGAAGAGTTTTCTGACAGGGGCCCAAAATTTTAAAACTATGTCCAACACATTTTCTAGGGGGGCAAAAACATTCCAGGGTCCTCTTCCCACTACACCTCCCTAGTTGCATGACCTGTGGGTAAGGGGTAATTCAACCCGGCGAATAAGTCCAACCACCCCCATCTTGCCAACATAAGCGAATGCGATTCCACGTCCAGGAATTTTCGTCAACATCCAAAGCGACGTTGAAGCCCGTGCCATATTTTATTAACACGGATGATCAGACTTTTGTGTCAACTGCAGTGAGCGTTTTCCAGAAGTTTGGGGAAAAGTTAAGTATATTACCACTGGATTTTCCCACGACGTATATTGCTGAGCAAGGTTTCAGCCAAGTACTGCATGTGCATAATAAATACCGCAACCATCTTGACATAAACAAGCAGTGACGTACGCAGAAAATTTTCCTGGGGGGATTTTCATTCAGTGGCATATGGTGGTCATTTGTATTTAGTGTGCGCTGTTTGTGACGTCACGATATGACGTTCTGTACATGTTTCCAAACCAACATTTTGGCGAAGTTTGTTGACATAATATGCATATTCGTCTACACGCGCTCCCCTTAATTTATGTGTCATTGAACTGAATATTAACTATCAGCGCTCCAGGTTAGGATATCGGAGGAAAATAAACTCAATACTACGACACAGCAGTTCATCACTGCAAAAATATCAGGCTGCGCGTTAAAACAGGGGCGAAAAACACGCCCATAGCTGCGTCAGAGCAATTTACAACTGCAAAATGAGACTGCATTCATGTCTTGTCGAATGCGAGCAGTGGAGCATAGGAAGTGTGCGGCTGGACTGTCTGAGGCACAGCCCGGTTTGCAAGATCTAATCTTGTTTAAACTACGCAAGAATTGAGAATGCGCACAAAGCACGCAAATAAACTTTCGAGTTTTGTTATGTATAGAAGTCCAGGAAATCTTTAGTTTTCCTTTTTTCCTGCTGAGACAATCAAATGCCTGAATGCTTCTATTTTAACAACTGCTGATTTTGAGCTCGTGCAACAGTTTTGTCATGCTACAGAATTTGGTAATGTAGCCAATGCGGTCAGCACTCGCGCTGCTCAGCCATAGCAAACAAATTAAAGACAATTGTTTCCGATAAAGCGAACTATCGCGGAGCACAATCTTGAATATGCGTAGTGGACGAAAGGTCTGTAAAAAGTGGTGAGATGGTTTCTGGATGCAGACGATAGCCCAGATTCTCACCAAAACCTGCTTATTACTTTTTGGCTCATTTACAATGTTCCTTGAAATTTGCATGCAAATTCGGTCCGTGGTATTTGCCTTGTGTCGAAAAATTAACAAGCAAAAAGTAGGCCTATTCGAAAATAATTAATCTCCTTTGCGCAGGTAATAAATTTTCGTAAAATATCAAGCTCAAAGGGGGGTTTAACCCCAAAACCCCCCGTTGCGTATGCCCTTGTAAAGAAGACCTGGGGAAACGCCATACAACTTCAAGCTGACCAACTTGCAAACTGCTTTAAAAATGTACAGATAAAAAGTCAGGGGAATGTTCACAGTAGTTGGAAGCAGGGTTGTGGAGTTGGAGGTGAAATGTCCGACTCCAACTCCTAGCTTTCAAAATTTTCCGACTACCACTCCTTAACATAACGTGAATGAAGTTTGGCTGTCAAAAAGTTTGTAGCAACTAGCAATCAATGAAAATCGTGGTGCACAGTAAGAATTCTCTCTTTCAACATAGGTTTCAAAAGAAATTTTACCATGTCAACTTTCAATAGGCACGAGTTGGAATTCTTAAGTTAGAAGTGTGATGTAAAAATAATTACTTTGGTCTGTCGGAGTCGGATAAAAAAATCCGACTCTGACTTCTAGTGTTCTTAGAAATCCTACTCCATCCAAAAACCTCCGACTCCTTGCGACTCCGCAGCCCTGGTCGGAAACACCTGTTTTTAGGAAAGAATAACATTTTTCTACAAATGCAATTGCATTATTTTTTTTTTGTTTTTTTGCTAACTAAAATGCCCGCTCATATTTCATTAGCATTAAATTATATTCCAAATAAAATATTATTTTAGACAACGCTAAATCATAAGTGGGGGGCGATTATTAAGCAAAGTTCCTGTAGCTGGCGATTGAACAAAAATGTTGAAGACCACTGCTTTAAACCAATTTATTTGTTATATTAAAAAGTGGAAACAAAGAAACCATAGTGATGTTAAAGCTATATTAAGAAACCTTAGTGATTTTGCTTAACAATGGGAGAAAATTGGGAAAGTGGAAAACGAGACCGGAAGAGAGCTGAGAAGTTCTGAAAAAAAACTGTACTTAGCTCTAGGTACAGTCTGCCAATGCATCCAAAGGTTGGAAAGCTGCGTATGAGAGTGGCAGAAAGTTAGCAAAGAGTGACTGATTGAGTTTACATGGCTTCTGGCTCGCAAAGCAGTATTATGCCGGTGCTGTGTATCCTTTCTGCTAACTGTGCAAAAAGAAAATTGCAAACCGCAAAGCAGCTATTATACAACTATACAGCATAATAATGCTCTGGAGCACAAAAGAAATGAAAATGCAGTTGCAGGTGTTGTAATGTTCAATTTTTCAGTGGGTAATAAATCTGTCACTGCTAAAGTTAAGAAAGTAGAAATTCATAAATGGGCTTGCAGCATCTTCTACGATGGCAGTGTTCAACAGCAACTGTTAATCATCTAGGTGAAATAGCAAAAATGGTATTGAAAAAGCAGCATTAATTTGTAAGTTGTTTGTTACAGATACCAATTAGATACATATTTGGTATATTTTTAGACTAGATTTGGTACATTCGTTGTAAGAAGAGTTGGCAACCCTGCTTTGAGTATACAGACACAATAGCCGGCATGCGGCTTGACCAACAGTCACACTGAAATTCATGGAAACTCGTTGGACGACCCTGGCATTATCAACACGGAATCTGATCAGGTGAATAAAACTAAATTTCATGAATAATTAAGACATACGATTTTTGCGAATATTTATCGAACTGATAATATGCCTGCAATTGACTCCATGCGTACCACAGGCCCTCTTGGATCTTCAGGACAGTGCGAACCACAGAGCACAACCTGTCACTTCAAGGCTTCCGCGTTACCAAATCATTGCTTGGACAATCAATGCTTGCATTTGCCTAGATTGTGCTGCGCAACGGCATTTGAGCTTTGTCGCCTTGTGAGAAGCGAGCGACATGAAACAATTTTGTTCCATTGCGCTTCGCTGGCAATTTGCTCACTGCTGCCGTCTAGTGCTGAAAGTGCGTGTTGGCAGTGCGCTCCATTCTGTGTGCCGCAAAGGTAAGTTGCGCTGTGCCTGTTTTATTCTCACTGCTGCGTCCAATCTGTATTCTGTTTGAATAAGGTAAGTATCGGCTCATTGGAGCATACACAACGAATAGTGGCTGACGTGGTTTTAAACTGACCTTGTGAACTGAGCGCAAACAACGCTGTAAAACCGCTTCCTCGGAGAGCACCACAA
>JGI24158J21664_10003643_pt1 | contig 19455 bp, 10 predicted proteins | sample Ectturendosymbi3_FD_21664 | JGI IMG/M metagenome (IMG submission 21664) | reverse complement strand
AGGGCTTATGGTCAAGGTTTAGGTTCAGGTTTTAGGTTTAGGGGTTCAGGGTTTAGAGTTAGGGTTTATCCGACAGTTAACTTAATGCAAACAAGAAGCTGGTAACTGCTTGCCAGCCCTGAAACGATAACAACCATCATCCATGCGTGGGACTGAGCTGTGTTACAGATGTCAAGGTGAATTATGCAAGACATGCATTCCAAACTTATCATGTGACTAATTCAACCAATTGTGTTCAGCTAAAGGTAAAATAGCTCCAGCAGTTATTTTGCCTAACAAGGCAAAATAAGCACAGCATAAAATATATGTTGTGCATCACAATGCACTTTCGGATAGTTTTCGGATACGGATAGTATGATTTCAACCAAAACAGGATTCGGATCGGATACGGATATCATTTTTTGAAAACACAGTAGGATCGGATAGTGAAAATCCACTATCCGATCATCTCTGTCTCACTGTCTGCTCTCTCGTGCACATTTCACACCGGTTTGGACCAAGTATGGCAGCTGAAACATCAAATGCACATCATATGTGTCGTTGGACGAATTTGCATAAACTGTAGTATGTAAATGTTTTGTGCATGGGGACTACAAAGGGTTTCTCCTTGTTCATCAAAATTTGCTTTGTCTTCTTGATGACACTTTGAAATTGGCAACACCACGGCCAAGTACAAACTGCTTCAATCATTTCGAGTTTTTATTTTGACGCAAGCAACATGCTTCAAGCATATAATTGCGTCATAATAACAAGTAGCCCACTGTAAGTAACCAGATGAGTTGGTGACATGTTGCCATTTTAGCTGATTTGCTGCTAAATCTAGCTAGTTTTTCTCACTGTTAGCTGTAAAATTATCAATCTAGCACAGTGATGCCCAAACCTGGTCGTGCCGCTACCCAAAGCAAGGTAGCGATTTTGTCTCAATTACCCTCAATATTTAGCAATGATCGTTCAAAATATACTGTAGAACAACACTGCTGTTTTTGTTCCACATTACCCCCAAAGAAATGCATATTATCCCCAATGGGTCCTTTACCCCAAGTTTAGGAAACACTGATCTAGCACTTACCTCATTTTTAGCAGAATTTTAAAAAGCGTTCGGCAAGGCAACAAATTCCTGGCCATTGTTCCAACGATTTTTAGAGATGAAAACATTTTACACCTTCTTCATCAAAAATTTATTTACTTTCTTATTGAGCAACACAAGGATACCCAGGCACAACTAGCTGCATTTAATCATTTGGATGCATAAATATACCATTGCTATTACCATTGGAGTTTCTGTTATGACGCCGCGAAGCTGCTTCAAGCGGATAATTGCACCATACTAACCAGTGGCGTAACCAGAGGTTTGAGCCAGGGAGGAAAGCTTAGCTGAAAGGGGCCACCTGGTCACATACAGGGGCCACTTGCCAACACTCAGAAAAACGTTAAGACAAGATAGTGAATCTGGATGTCGTGGTTGTCTATACTAGCTAAAAAAGCAAAATCACCTCGAAAAACACAAAAACACAATAACCTAAACAATACTACAGCAAATATCACAATGTCAACTAAAGGAGGCCCAGTTTTTACATTTAGCTTGCCAGGGGGACGGCTTGCCCCCTGTCAAATACGCCCCTGATACTACCAAGTAACTAAATGGCTTATTGAAACCTGAATGATTTGCTTCTGTGCTCAGTGAGGGCATTGGGTTTAAAAGACTACATTGGCAGAATGAATTTTTATCCCTCAACACATATCATTTCTCCACGTCGTTCAGTTACGCCAGGAAGTCGTTGCCCTAATGTCTGGTCAACTGATAGTGAGTACAAGACCAAAAATCGATACATAGTCTTCCAAGTTTATTTTGAACACCACAAAAATAGCATAGTTTTTTTAAAGCAGAATTTAACTATTTTAGGCAGGTTTTAGCTGAAACATTGTGACATGTTTTTTTAGCAGGATCTCGCATTTTTTCGTGACGCGATTTAGCAGGTTTAGGTAACAACCATCTGGCAACACTGATTGCTGCCTTCAGGTCAGGGATAGTCTGGGTGTTGTTTCCATACACCCTGTCCTTAAGGTATCCCCACAGATAAAAATCTGGGGGAATCAAGTCCGGTGAATGCAGCCACCACTGCGGGTCACACCTGCGGCTGATCATTCGGTGAGGGAAACGCTGCTGTAGCCATGCCAATGATTCATTTGAAGTATGGAGGTGGCACCACCCCGCTGGAACCACTGGAAGACCCTGACGACCCCTCTCCGTCGACCAAGTGCAGTCCAGAACTTGCCAAGCACCTGGACATATCGCTCGGTGTTGATTGTCACAGACCGCTCGTTGTCGTGCTCGAACCAGAATGGTCCAATGATGCCATGTCTGGGGATGGCAACCCAGGCAGCGCACTTCACAGAGTGTAATGGCCTTTGCAGACAGTGCTCAGGGGGTGTGCTACCCCAGAAGATGTTGTTCTTAGAGTCCACATGGCTTGACAACAGAAAATGTGACTTGACCGAAAACCAGTGGTTAGAATTTTGCCGAAAATATGCCTCAGCTACAAATATCTTTTGCTCAGTAGGCCATGGCATCGAAGGTCAAAATTGGGAGACCCTTAGAACATGAATTCTACTTGGTAAATCTGAAAAATAAAAACAATTGATTAAATATTTCAAGAGTTATTCAAGTTTAGGTGATGACTGTTTTTTTTGTGTCATCTTGCATTTGCTTTTCTAAAGTACAATGGTTGTTTGTTGCTTTGTATGCTATATTTAGTGCCTTGTTCACGAGCACGACAGCGTTTTTGCCGAATTACTCATCTGGTAGTATCAGTACCAACAGCATTCAGCCTGTTTCAGCTTGTTTGGCATTTTTTGAAGCGATTTGTTTTTTTTACAAGCAATTTGTTTTTACAAGTGATTTGTAGTTTTACAAGCGAAGCGATTTGTTTTTTTTTTACAAGTGGTTTGGCATTTTTTCATCACTTGGACCTGTAAAACCTGTCAAAGTGAGATAAGTGCAACCCACAATTGTTTTGCAGCTTTAATCTGCATAAATATACGACTACGTAGGTATGAAAAATTTTATATAACGATGGCCGGAAAGTTGTCTAATTTGCGTTTGAATCAAGGCGCTATTTTTGCGTTCTAGTACAAGTTTCCGTATATCATTGCTGATAAAACCAGGTCAACGTTTCGGTGTCGTGTGTCAAACCGAGATGAGTGCAACCCACAATTGTTTTGCAGCTTTAATCTGCATAAATATAGGAACACATAGGTATAAAATTTTTATTGAAAGATGGCCGGAAAGTTGTCTTATTTGCGTTTGAAGCAACGGGGTTTGGCCGATATTTACTTGCTATTGTAGCTATTTTTGGAAATTTTTTGTGGTGGTTTTCATCTAAAAGACCTTTCATACCTTCATGGTTTTCTTTGGTAAAATGCTGCCAAGTTGTATTTTCAACAAAGACATTTTTACCGAAGCTCGCATCCACCAGAAAAGTGCTTTTCGGAAAAGTGCGGCTGGGAAAAGCGCACTTTTCTTTGGTTGTCTGGCAGTACGCCACGGTACAACTGCCTTTTTGTTATGAATTCACTTGCTTGTTATTTTTTTGTAGTTCTCTTGTAAGTCATTTTAAGGTTATTTTTGAGGTAAATTGTCTATTTTTGACTTGTTTTAGTTTGGTTGCTTGTTCTTGTAAAATAACCTGGCATCAAGCTGGAACAGACTCACTCAGCAACAACACAAGCTTCTGCAATTTGAATTTTGCAATGCGTGAAGCAGCCCCACCAGGGAAGACGAAGAGGTGCCTCACATGTTAATTACTACTGGAGTGGTTTAAGATTTTCCATCAGCTTCGTTTTCGCTGGTTTTCCACATGGACTGGATGCGATGTGAATTTTTAGTTGCAAAGCAATGGCCTGTTGGATACCAGCCATTGCATCTTATCACTGATCAAGTGAAGTGGTTGACGAGATTTGGCGAGTAAGGATTTTTCTGTTCTAGATCGATGTTGTGTTTTCTGTATAGGAAATTATTATTATAGGCAGTGGCTATAGATAAGATGCCTGTGGATCTTGAAATTTGAATACTTAACCCTTTGATGGCCCGATTGGTCGGTCCTTTTTTGGCCAAAAATCGCCAGCCGCTAGAGCTAGAGAGCTGTTCAAACCCTCTACGGATTTAGCAAGTCTTCTAGTTAAGATCGAAAAACACATTTTTCGTTTTCGGTTTGGCGTTCTCTGGAGGTGACGCCACAATGAGGGCATGTTTTCAATTTTTTGGCCACCTTTACCTGGCCCTGGGCCCTAACCCATTGACCCATTCTTTTGAATCAAAGTTTTCCTGAAAACTAGGCCAAAATCCACGTCTATAAAAGCCTTTGATTGATCTGCTAGCATATCTGTAACCAAAACTTTGGGTTCAAAACCCAATCTTTGGCAAAATTGAAAAGGTTTAAAAAACGGCATATTTTTCCCTTTCAGGGAAAACTTTGGCCAGCTATAACTCGGCAGCAGATTGAGCTAGAGAGCTGTTCAAACCCTGTATTGACTCGTGGCGTCATGTAGTTTAGAATGAAAAAAATTGTTTAAAAATTTGGGTGGGGGGTTTTGGGCCACTGGGATCATGACAGGGGTATGTTTTATGATGTCATCATCCGATCCAATGTGCCAATATTTTGGCTCGCAATATTTTTGGTTTCTAAGCAAGAATACGCGTTTTTAGAGTCCTTGGTTGATTGAGTTTCTAGCGTTTCTGGTTCAAAAGTTATGTCAAAAATATTCCAAATATGACAGGAAACTCCCAGGGGATTAGCAGGGATTAGTGGGGATTTCCATAATTAATATTCTACCATTTTTGCCATAACTTATCAACTAGAAACGCTAGAATGTCCATCAAACCTTCTAAAAGCTCATACTATAGCCTAGAATGCATTTAAATCTCGCGCGGTTTCGTGCCAGTGATTCAGCTTGATTTTTGAACTCCCACGGGGCGTTGACGTCATGGATTGTTTTGACAGACCTGTCAAAACATCAAACATCCTGTGGTTTTGTAAACATGGCCAGAAAGGCTGAAATCGCATGGTGAAAATTGTTTTTTTCAGTTTAAACTACAAGTCTTTCCCGATTCAGAGCGGATTTGAACAGCGCTCTAGCTTGATCCACTGGCGAGTGTTGTCCATATAGAGAAGGGGTGTGTTCCAACCCAAATAAGGGTTTGTGGGTGCAGAAATTTTTACCAATTTTTTTTATCCATAATTTTGGCTACAGATATGCTAGAAAGCCATTCAAGGGCTTTAAAGAAGGGGATTTTTGCGTAGTTTCCCAAAAAAACTTGAGCCAAAAGAATGGGTCAACGGGTTAGGGCTTAGGACCAGGTAAAAGTGGCCAAAAAAATGCAAAAATACTCCCACTTGTGACGTTCCCCCCAGCAAACGCCAAACCATCAACGAAAAAATTGTTTTCGATCTCAACTAGAAGACTTGCTGAATCCGTGAAGGGTTTGAACAGCTCTCTAGCTCTCGGGGCTGGCAGTTTGTGGCCAAAAAAGTGCGAGCCGATATATTGGCTCACATGGTTGTTAAAGGGTTAATAATGCGCCACCTGTAATGTAACAGTAATGCACCATGAGAATGCAGTAAGCTTGGTAGAAACGAAGTAAACGTAAAGAATAAACCTTAACCCTAACCTTTAACCCCAACCTAACCTAAAGCTAACCTAACTCTAACCTATCCCTAACCTAACGCTAACCTATCCCTAACATAGCGCTAACCTACCCCTCTAAGCTAAGGCTAACCTCACCTAATGCTAACCTAACATTAAAAAAGTAAACAAAAAAACAAAGTAAACTGAACGAGGTGAGGGTCGAACCAAAAACCATTGGCATAGCAGCCGTAACTCTGACCTAATTATGTTAAGGCTAACTTAACACTAACCCGTAAAAGTAAAACTTAAGCCTGAAAAAAATAAATAAAGTTGGCAAGGTGAGAGTCGAACTGAAAACGATTGGCATAGCAGCCATAACGCCTAACCGCTACACCACAAGACCCATGCTGTTTGAGTGTCAAACTGACCCTTTTGTTTGAATTGCGTCAGGCCAGGCGCATTCGTAGTCACTTCCATTAGTATGGGCCCACTGGCAGAATGTGGCTTTTGACAAGTAGGGTACTGGGCTGTGATGTATTGGAATGACTGATGTGCCGTACTCGTACATAAGCTGAGTTCAAAACTTGAAAAAATTTGTCAAATTAGGGGGTCTGCTTATACGTGCATAAATCTGATCTCACACAAACGAATTGACATGATGCCACTTCTCAGATCACGCAATATCGCCAATACTACAATTAAGTCATTGTATAACATCAGATTCCTTTCATAATTAGCTTACTAGCAATATTGTTTTCTAAACAAACGCTTTGATAATGAACTTTCATCAGTGCATTGCATATTGATACTCTTTTTGTATTAGCCCAAACAATACACCATGGTATTTTGGGTGTCGGCTTAAATGTGAGTTTTTGCAAAATTCCTCATTTTGGGGCAGTTTTTTAAGGGTTGGCTTATATGCAAGATCAGCTTATATGTGAGTATATATGGTAGTATTATAATCAGGGTGAGAAAAACCCGTTTTTTTCAAAAAAAACAACCCACCTGTTTTTTGTTTCCTTTTCAAACCCGTTTTTTTAGTTTTTGAAAACAAAAAAAGATTTTGTTATTTTTTTAAGGAAAATGGAAAAACCCTATTCCGAATTGTTTTTATTACATCATCCAATATCACCATTTTCAGAATGATATAAAAATAACTTGTTAAACCTATTATGGCATTCAAAATTGAGGGTAAAGAAATGTACCCCATCTTTGTTTTTGCAAAGTGTTGTTGGTCAGTTCAGTCCTAAGTGGTAAGGCTTGGCAAGCATGCACACAGCAAACTGAGAAAACCATTCTTACACAAACTCTGCAGTTTCATGTCAAGTTTATGCGCATGCCCTGCTTGTTCTGCATCTGTAGAGTGTATTTTTTCAACATTATTGTCCAAATTCAGGAAAAGTTAAGATGCAGAGAAGGCAGAAAAATTGGTTATAATATACCGATTGTGCAGAGCTGAAGAAGACAACCATTAGAATTTACTAGAACTGTTTGCTTTGTTTTTTTCTTTTTTTCAAGTCCTTTAAATTTTGTTGCTTTTCGTTTTGGTTGATTGAAAAATAATTTGTAGTTAACTGTACAAGTGTTCTGTTTAATTTATTTTACTTAGTAGATTTTTCAAAGGAATAAGAGTGGGTCTTTTGGTGAGTTTTATTACTTTTTTTAAAGTGGGCTTTAAAAAAAAACGGGTGGTGTTCTTTGGGTCATTTTTTAACAACAACCCTGATTACAATACTCATGCTACTTGTTCTGTACTGCATTTTATTTCACATTGTGGATTACTCATTACTGAACATATCACTCACAGATCTTTTGGAATCAGTTTGAGTTTGCAGCTTGCCTTGATATAATTTATATTTGGGCATTTTATTGCATTTTTTAAATTTTACTTTTGCTTCAAAATCATGGCGTAATGCAATGTTTCAGCAATTATATGCTGTTGCATCAGTTGGTGGCTTCTAACCCGAGAATGAATGTGTTTTACAACATTTCAAAGCATTCAAATCTTCAACTATAACTTAAGATTTCTTTCGAATTTTGCCTATATTGTTTTGTATGTAGGACAAGTTATGATCTTTTTATGATGCAGACATCTGAAAATGGAAATATGTGTATTTCAGCCTAAAAATGAACACATCAATAACCAAAGAAGTTTCCTTTGCAAATAGCAATGCTAATGTGAAAATACAAATATTATAGTGTTTTATTTCAAAATGAAATACAAACTGTGTTTGTGCAACTTGAGCTTCAGTTGTTTTTTAAAGATTTTTAAAATAGTTACATCTGCTTATTTGCTTTGTGTCAACTAATTTACACTACTGTTTATTGGAATGCTTTTTATGTTTAGAAATGATTCACCAGTCATTATTGCTCTAAATGTCAAAGATGTGTCTCACGATTTCCCACCTAAACCTGGATTTTTTTGTGTGCTTCACCTTGTTCATTGTCCTGGAAATAGTACATCTTGTCCTGATGAAATGTGCTCCAATCAAGTTCCTGACCTGAGTAAGCTTATATACTGTATGTATAGTTGTGATGTCTATAATATATAATGTCTCTGTGGAAATATTGAAATGTCTAAGATAATATATTCCTTCAGTTAGTGTGTCAATTGTCAAGTTGCATTTTATTGTTTAGTACTTACAGCAGCTGAAAATTGGAGTTCTACGTTTCCCCTTAACAACAAAGTATTGATAACACCAAAAAGTGTGAAAAGCATTATTTGCAACATTTGTTTCAAAAAGAACTATCTGAACTATTTTTGCTGAATTTTGCATTTTTTTTTTATTATCAAAACTATTATTGCAGCTACAGTGACCCTCTTTAAATCACCTTTAACTAGAAAGTTGTTGCTAGAGGTTTGTGTCCACTACAAGCAAGTTAAGCAGCAAACAGTTAGTTTTTATGCACTTTATTTCTGAAATGCACTTAATTACATATTCTTCATTTTTTCTTCCATTCTAGATAAATTTAAAACATTATTTTTCCATGGCACTTGGTGCAGTAATGAATGAAGCAGGCAAATAAATAATGAAAAGTAATTAAACCAATCACAGCTAATATTGTTAAAAATATAGGTAATCATGATTTTCTTAATGTAAATTTCAATCTAAAACACTTTTGTAAGAGAGGGTTTATGGCTCATTTAATCTTTAGCATCATAACCAATTTCAACACTAAACTAGAAATGTAATATTTGATGAACATTTTAATCTTTCTGTTTCATACTGTTTATGAAATAATAATACATGCACAATTGCTTGTTTCACTGCACAGGGTGTTCTAAAAATTAGTTATAAATGGAAATGTGTATGATGTTTATGTCTGAGTAATTACAAATTGAGGCAAATTAAAGTTACAAGTTCAGTGTTTGGAAAGCAAGATTTATTCGTAACAAAGGTGTACAGGCATGTGTGGATTTTAGAAATGGTTTCACAAGTTTTGGATAATCTCCAATGCCTGTGACATGAAGCACATCAAGTTGGTATTCTAGCACATCAAATCATTAGCCTATGACCCTGGTTATTGTCTAAATCCTTTGTTTTACACAAAGAACCTTTTTTGTATTTTTTGTGCCATTTTCAAATCCACTGCAACCCTTATGTAATTTACTGCATGTATGCTATTTTTATGTATATACCTGAAAAGATATAAACACACATAGCAGGAAATTTAGAGTTGTTTATAGTTCTATGTATGCTATTGAAAGATGAGCTTATTTAAAATCATCCTGTCAAATTTGTGGATTGCATATTAGTAACAATTTTTTAGAAATACCTTGCTTTGTTAAATTAGATTAAAGGATTACCTGGGAGCACCTGGTAGTTAGGATTGAGTTTCATCAATCACGGTTTCATTGGTCGTGTATTGCAACTTAATGTGAGTTTCAATATTTTGGCTGCATTTTGAGATAAAGGTAACAAAGACTCCTAAAATTCAACTTATGGTATGTTAATGTGGAAAAGAAACGAAACTCAAATCACTTCTTAGGTATTTGCATAGATTAATAAAGTCACATTACTATATGGTTAGATCAGGAGTGTACAACCTGCAGCTATAGCAGCCTTCGATAAAATATATGCAGCTGTGCACATGTGATTTATAATACGTATATGTTATGGCAGCTGTGCATTAACGTAAGCTCTTTGTCTCCTGGGTATGAGGATACTTAGCAGAAAGACAGTCAAACAGAATTGTGGAAGAAGGCCAGGCTGAGCTGAACAGAAGCAACACAAAAAATAAAAATATGATGAACTCACCGGTGGCCATAATTCATAAAAATCAACATAATGCAGTCATAAAGAACAAAAGGTTGTTCACCCTTGGTTGGTTAAAGTGCATCGCCTAAATGCATAATTTAATGCAAGGAATGTTTTTGATTTGCAGGTTTTTACTGCAGTGAAGAGTTTTTGAAGCACTATGGTCAGTTCTTCAGAGAGACTTGTTCATTGCATTTTGCTTGTATTCATGCATTTCCCCTTGAAAGAGTAATATTTGGAGCTATGAATGATGAAGTGTACAACTGGGCAAAGCAACAGAACTTTGAAACAGGTTTTGCGAATTTATACAGAATTCACTCAGTGCATGTGATGTATTGCACTTCAGTAACATTCTTGGGTGTTATTGACGAATTGTTTTGTTTTGTCTAATTCAGGGGTGACGAACCTATTTGCTATCGCGGGCCACTTTGTCAGTTACCGCAGAGTTAGCGGGCCGCACAACTTTTTAGTCATACTATGAAACCTGTTAGAAACGATAAAAATTGTTCATCAACAGAAACAAAAACAAACGAAAGTAATAAAAACTCATCTCGCCTGAATGCTTCGCGGGCCGCATATGTTCGTCACCTCTAGTCTAGTTAATACTATGTCTTTTACAAAATACTTGTGAGTTGTGATCAATTTCTGTGATATGAAGTGGCAGCCAGATGCAAGAGTTTGGTATGGATGAAGAGCTTTCATTAAGGTTGACGTCTCACAATGTGTGACTAGACAAAAGCATGATTATCCTACAACCCAGACTGAATAGCAGCTAGTGTTCAAAACATGGAATGTTTTCACAGACCGGTGGTTAGAAAGCGTTTGTTATTTATATACAACTACAACAACACTGTCAAACGCCATGATCATATCGACTTTAGTGTGAGCGTTGAGGGAAAATAAACAATCACACATACTTGGATAGAACATTTATGGTGTTTTCATATACAGGGTGGCCTGATCTTGTTGAAAGCCTTGTTGCAAATAAACTTACAACACGACCTTTAGTCGGTATTTAGATGCAAACATCTGAAATTTCATTGATGATTGTTTCATTTGTCCTGCATATATCATCTTGTGCTCTGTATGTAGAACGAAAGCACGAGTCATCCATTTTGGACAATAATGAAGTATTCATCATTTGGACATGAGTTTAGAGTGAATAAATAGTTTCATTTTGCAATTAATGAACTCTACAATCAAGATTTTATTCAAAATGTACACATTTGACGAATATAGTAGGTTTATTATCATTGGTACCTTCTGCTTAAAATGTGAATGAAGAAAATTATCATAAGCTGTTTAAGTGTAAAGTTCCTTTATTTTTCTTTTGGTCAAGAACTGCTTGGGCAAAGTTGTTGGCTTTAGTCGAGATTGCTCATGAGAAGAAATAGTGTTTCATGACGTAAGAAAAAAGTTCATGCGTGCTGTCAGTTGCGAGCAGTTTTGTACCACGTGGTAAACGTTTACTCAAACTGATGTTTTGCAAAAGTAAACATATGTGCATAAAAATAGCATTCTGAAGAAAGGATAGTACTCTTGTGATATGGAAAATATTAGTGTTTAATCGATAAATGCACTACTTCGATTTCTAACCAAAGAAATCGGAAAATTTTGAGCTTATATCGGATATATCCAGTCGAAACACTCAGTGCGAAGCCTTTTGAAGCGTGCATTGGAGCTCAGTCAGGACGAAACCCAGAAGAAAAGCATACAATGGTGAAGGCGTTATGAACAACTCGACTTTTTGGGTAACGTTGTTATTTGCGTAACAACCAGTAATTGAATTACTCCCCAGGTTTTCTAAGTTACATATCTCAAAAGCCGTTCATGAAAAAGTTTCAAACGAATTTGTATTTTCACGCCATGGAAATCACAATAGTAGTTGTATTTCTTTGAATACGGCGTCCAATCGCAATGCGCCACGGAGCTTGCGCGCAAGTGACACGTCTTCACGTCTTGTTTGCTAAGTGAAGATGTGAGTCTCACGCAAAGTCAAGGCAGAATGCAAGAAAACTTCCAGCTCAATTAATTTACGTGACGGTCATTTCGTTCCAGGTCTACTGGTTTCCAGCACATGCACGAAGTCATTGCTTGTGCGACAGGACGATTGCTTTCTGTCATCCTTCCATCATATGTTCGGCCACGACCAGGACGAGGTAATCGATCTATTCAAAAACCTGGTTGCGCTTGAATGTTCTCCACTGAAGCAAGGTCTCCTTACAACCAGCACCATGGTATCGATAGTTAGAATTGAGGTATGGATTGCTTCATGCAAAATGTTATCTGTTTTGTTTTGTCCTTACATTAGCAAACTTCAGTACAAGAACTTGGTTTTCGGTGCAACAAATGGCTCCAGGCCAACTCCTGTAACTGGAACTCAGCTCTTTTATCAAGGATCGCGTAATAAACCCCGCCGCGCATTGCTAGCGTTATGCAAGGGCTGTAATCGGGTTTGATTTATTGCTGTTTGGTTTTCTGCTTTGTATCACCAACCAGTTAAAACTAGTCCTATCCGCTTCAACGCACGTTGGTACCGCACTTCACTGCAGGATTAGGTAAATGAATATTCCTGTTTTTTTCGGTCATAGACCGAAATGATTTTGAAAGGACCGAAAAAAATTCAGTCATTTCTGTCAGAATGTCTGAAAACGTAGGCTGAAGAACACTGTTACGGCGAGTTTCAATACAACTGTGAGACAAATGACCGAAATGTTTCAGTGACCAAAATTTCTCAGCAAAACATGACCAAAATGGCTCAGCGAAAAAAAATCCAGGAATAATCCACTTTCGTTTTCCGCAATTTACGGTATACCCAGTGATTACGACTGAAGTAAGAACTTGCTCCTTTTCCAACCGTAGCGTGGGGTAGACAGCTTTTGAAGTGATTCATATTTAGGCAGCTTTAATGTCGTCTGCTCAACCAATTGTACCACTTAGCCGGCATTTTTAATATACAATAGTACTATGCAGCGAAGGAGTGAGTACAAACTCTCGAGTACGACAGACTCGTTGCTGCTTGGTGAAGAGAACGTTCGCTGACCGGGTAGCTGCATCTGCTGTTGACACTAAGAGTAGCACGCAAGTGCATTTGCTTACCACGGAAGAATGTAAAAGTCAAGTACACTGGGTTATAATAAATGTTGTCGTGACCGTTGTGGCTTTGTAAAGCTTGCCTAGTTTTCACGGGTTAAGTCAGGTTGGCCGGGAGTTGCACTGGCGTTGTGGAAACTAGCGCTGTGCCTGGCGTGAAGTTAGGCTCGCCAACCTATCTTAATGCGTAGAAACAACCAGCACGAAATTAATCTCACACAGGCTTCATATCGTTGCTTATTTCCACAAGTTATCCGAATACTCATTGTTGTTTACGCGAATACACAAAGTCAACGTATGTGGTTACTTGCGCTTAGTTATCCTGACACTATAGCTCATTTCTAAACCGCTAGTGAACAGAACCTTGTGAAAAAGGCTTAGTATGCGATAAAGTTTGTTAGCGGTGGAGATGGGTGCAGCTCGCTAAGACTTTTATTCTTGGATTTCAGTTTATTTTTCAATTGCTTGAAGTAGCTCAAAGTGAAGCGACGTATTTACGTGAATGACTTGCGAGTTCGGCTTAAATCTAGGTTTACTCCATCTGTCGTCTTTCTAGGTCTAGTCCAGCAGTCTAAAGCTTTTGCATCAGATCTCTTAAGCGGAGATTGCTAAATTAATTTTCAAAGGTTTGTCCACACTGGGTTAGCGTTCTTTGCGTACTATGTGTGCGACTAGTACCAAAATATTTCTGGTCATGATTATTGCCACATCTTTGTCTCGATTGCGTGCAGGATAAACATAAGAACAGCGTTGCAGCCCCGAACCACGTGCCACCCTACAAGCTTAAGGCTAGAATCGATGACTCGGACTTAACAACTGTGAACATTTTCGATTTCAACTCGGATTCAAGCCGACCTTCTTGCACTGTTTATTGCAGGTAGAGGTGTGCCTCGTTAACTGGTTCCTGGTGGCAGTTTTAACAAAATACGCCATTTATGTCCTTTGATGCAGTCAAACGCTGGCCAAATCGTTGGGTTTGGAATCTGAAGAGATAGCTGAAGTATCTTTATTGAATTCTCCCGAAGCATCGTTGGAGGTGGAGGAAATGCCGACGAGCGCCTTGCCTCAGGTAAGACACAATGCTCGGTGTGTATCTGGAAACACTTGGCTGCGAATTTTTCAATCTTAGATTTGATAGAACTAAACACGACTAGTTATTGACGACGTAGTTTTCATTTTTGTGCGATCAGGACGCAAAGGAGACAGGTTGATAATAAAAATAAATCTTTAACACTGCTATGATAGACATTTCTGCAGCGTTTATTTCGATCATCATACTTCGGCAGTTCTTTTTGTGTTTTGAGAAAGATGTTTTTTTGTAGGAAATTGGAAGTCGAGAGCTAACGCATGTTAATGAAAAAATTATCTTTTCGCATATTGGAAAAACGTACGTATCCTCCGAATCGTTGTGAAAGTTGCTGCATCTCTTTATGCCAATGCCAACGTTTTTCACAAACAACCGTATACTGTAGTTTGCCAGCTATGGGACTTAAACTGGCTTTGCGTTTCTCTATCTAACGTTTTGTTTCATTCCAGGAAGAAAATCCTTACTTTCAAATCGAGACTGACTATGAAGCCACGTATCAATCTAACGCTGTATGTATCGCTTATGTTGTTTTTCTGGGTTAAGCTTGCTGTTTTGAAACAGTATCTTTGGTTTCTGTTCTGTAGAACGCTGTACGATGCTGTGTTATTTATGAAAGATTTTTTGAACTGGTTTCTTCGCTCAACAGCGATTTTGTGAATCGAATAGATAACTCGAGATACGAATTTTGGTGATATGACTCCGGTTTGTAGCGGAGATGTGATGACCAGGGTTGTTGAGTCGGAGTTAAAATGTCCAATTCCGACTCCTAGCTTCCAGAATTTTCCTACTCGACCTTTCCAAAAATTCCGACTCCTTAACATAACGTGAATGAAACTTGACTGTCGACAGTTTTGCAGCAACTGCCAATCAAATTGAAATTGTGGTGCACAGCAAGAACTTATCTGTTTCAGTAAAACTTTCGAAAGAAATCGTGCCATTTCAACATGCACGAGTAGGATTCCTGTCTTAGGAGTCCGATGTAAAAAATAATTCAGTTGGACGTCCGGAGTCGGATAAAAAGTCCGACTCCGCAACCCTGGTGATGACACTAGCCAAGTAATTTTTGCAAAGCCGCCAAGACCCTGTCCTATCGGGCATTTGATTATGGGGCGAAAGCAAAAATGTCTAGAAATTGACTCAAATTTATAACCAGTTGCCCAAAGTGACTCGACAGATTTTGTGATTTTGACTGGACAGACTCGACCAAGGCCATGACTCGACTCGAGCTCGAAGAGCCCGTGACTCGAATTGAATCATGACTTTACAAATTTGGATCGACCACATGTTCACTCACAAACCCTTGCAAACTTGCTCAATTCATGTTAAACAGTTGGTTTCGGTAGACTTTTTCACGTGGCGTTTTTGTCGTTAACAGTGGTTTGTAGCTTAAATCAGATTGCACGCGTTTGTGCAGATCGGAAGGGCGCGACCTTGTTTTCTGAAAGTAGTCGCAAACGAGAAGTATTGCTCGCATATCTTCAATCAAGTACCCTCCTTGCGACGCGGTGAAATCTGCTGCCAGTGCCTCAACGCTGTTACTTTCTCCACCGACCTCTGGTTCAACTTCCACCTCGATGCGAACGCCACTGCGGTCGAGGCGGATCTGTGCGAAGTCGAGGTAGTAACATGGACATTGCTTATTTGGTGACTGTTATAATAAAAACTGTTCAGCCTTAACTTAGCTCAATTTCCCTATCCTGGTATTTACTCCTGCACACATTCAATATAAGTTTAGTTGATTTTATTTAGCGATAATTGTCATCAGGCTCGTAGCCAGGTTTTAAGGTTTGGAGGGGCAAAATACACTTGTAATGGGGGCAATATTTTTGTTTTTATCAATGTGTACAAAACATTTTTCTGGACACAACTAAATTTGGGGAACCCCAAGAAGGTTGGGGTGCACTGCCCCAGAATGCCCCCCGTGGCTACGGGCCTGATGGGCATTGCAACAAGACACAACAAAATAGTGCAAGGACGTCAGAGCATCGAAGGAACCGGAGGGTCATCCAAGTCGTTGCTCCTCAAATGTTGACTGAGCTTTGTTGCTGTCCAGCAGGTTCAACTCGTGGTGTTACGTGTGCGCGGCAAAGTGGAGATCACGTTTTTCAAGATCTGTTTGCAACCCGCCGAACTCCATGAACTATAATACGATCGTCGACCACATGGCGACTCGCCATGGAAATATGTTGCCACGACCATCTTTGCATAATCGTGCACTGCTGTGAATCTGTCGCAAACGTCGACGGTTGAATATATCTTTTTTGCTGGCCACGTTCATACAAAGCGCCGGTTCTTTGTCACAGCTGCGCAAAGCGTCACGGCAACCTTGCTACGCCCGCGAAGTACACATGTCGTTGGTGACGTCGCCCAACTATGCGCAGTCCGGCTGCTTCGACAAAACCCTCATTAAGTTCTTGACCCAACGACGACTGCTCAAGGTCGGCGATGTGGTTGCCATTGATGTTTACGGTGAGCTTCGCGATTCCAGAACCATTGTTTACGTATTCGTACTTTGGCTCGTTTCTTTTATAATTAAATCAACTAGAAACATAAAGTGTACCAAATGAGGTATATATCAGCATTTCTTTAACTGGGAGCCCTGCGATAAGTGCACTGCAGCAGCGCAGATTTTTAAACCATGCGCAGATTTTTTAACCATGTTTTTATTTTTCATTTTAGCTGACATCGACTTTTATGAAGCGGCAGACGCCGGTAACTGCAGGTAAGAACTTTTCATTGAGAACAACTTTGACCTTTTTGATTATGCTACATTTGGTAGGATTATATTTTAGCAACACACAAAACCGGCTAAGCGGTGCAGTTAGTTGAGTACGCGGCACTAAAGCTGCTGTGCTGGGTTCGATTCCCGTTCGCGTCCGACGTTTTGGAAAGCGGTAGTTGCTGGCTTGCTGCCTGTCCAACCGCGGTATTATAGAGTACGAGGGGAAGTTCAGCCGCGGTGGTCGACTCAACACCATTGCAGCATCCATTGCGAAGGTAACCGTGTGGTCTAGGCACAAGCAAGCGGAGATGGGCGCCGCAGGCCACTCTTGACACCACGAAGGAAGTACGCAAGCGAATATTTAGGAACAGAACTTTTGCAACACGGCGAATTCTGAACGTTTGATCGCTCGCGGCATCTACCGGCAACAAAATTACTTCTGATCTTCTTTAGCACTTCAGGACGCGCCAAAGCTTCAATACAGCATTTGTTTGTTTTGAAGCTGAGGAGCGCAGTCAATTTCTTGTTTCGTCATAATTTTGGTTAAAGTTTGTCGAATGGAAAGCGTTGGTGGAAAGATCGCTGCAGTCAGATATACGTGCTCCGCCTGGCGCTGCTGGACACAACCGGCAGGGTTCTACCTGTAAAGGATGTAGAGCTGGTATGAATGTCACTTGTAACTGAACTGCAAAAATGAACGAAGGTGGTGAATAAGTAGAATCTTCTGTTAATGGAGGTTGTGAAACTACCTCTGTATCTGCGGTAAGAAAGGCATTGTTCAGCAACGACTTTGTACCAATGTTCCCTCTAACGTGCGCATCTGCGCGGTATCACCAGACCATTTGCGTAGTGAAATCTCATTCTCGCGCACTTGCGACATTCCAACTTTCGTATCGTGTATATATCGCACAGGCCTTTTAATGCTTGAAAAGCTTCACTAATTGTGTGTCTGAATGGTTGCGCAATTTCCTGCGCACGAAAACAAATATTTGCTCAGCGTACAATTTTCCTAGAGGGAACACTGCTTTGTACTCAAGCAATAAAGAAAAGCTTGTAGTCAAGCAGTAGTCGCAACATGTACATTTGAATAACGATTTGATTAATGAGATCCAATACAATGGCTTTTCGCTTTCATGCGTTCAACCGGCGTATTGAAATCTCTGACTCCCTTTGGCTCTTTTATAAAGCATATACTAAGAATGGACTTTCTTTTCATAATTCCAACCGCTTTGCTAAAACCTAGAACTTCGCCCCACCTCGTCAAAGCTGCACCTGTTTGCTACCGTGGCTTGTTCACATCAATTTTGTGTTACGGAAACTTTTCAAGAAAGAAACTCCAGTCCGGGTTTGATTTTTGCACCTGTTCCCGCCGAAACGTAAAAGCAATCACTAAATGCACGTGTTTTGACTCAAGTCGAAATTCATTCGGCGCTTTATCAATGCTGCGAATAAACTGTGGGTATTTTGTATAATGCAACCTTCTTGTTAGCAGTGCGTTGCTATGGCGACTCTGTCCGAAGGCTCCTCTCGCCCCAGTTTGGGAAACTACTTCACTGATTCATTTTTTTGGTTTAGGTGTCTCCAAGTTTTCTACAAAGTAACAAGTATTGACAGATCAGTTGATAAGAGCGACTGCTTTTTTGTTGACATTGAACACACCACTTTGTATCAGGTGAGCTTGTTATTTTGTTTTATGTGTTGTCTCTCTTTTTTTCTAGTGAAAGTTGTTACCTACAATAACTATGATGACTATTGCAAAACACCGAGTATTTTTCAATCCGGTCACCAGTGTACGTTTACAATCTGTAGGATGGCACAGTCAGAAGCTACATCCCTTGCACTTTGAGAACAATTCACCTGCCCGGCTTGGATTGCTACATCAAGAAGTTGAGGAACATCGTTCGTCCGTATCTACGTTCAACCAGGTGAATGCCGACTTCGGTGATATCATCATCGATATCACGTTTTTTCGCGAATCATCGACAAGATCATGTGTGTCACTGGCCACAACATGATATGTTTTCATATTTTGAGTTGAAACAAGGGCCTTATCAGATAAATGCTGCTGCCTGCGAAAACTTGTTGCGTGGAACACTGACAATTGCTATCGCCAACTTCCTTCAATCACCGAACAAAATCAAGTACTTCATGTTCACTCACTTGTTTTTGAACTTTATGTGTATGTCTTATATGAAAATGCACGAGGTCTCGCCAGGAGTTAATCGCATTTGTAGATTGTTTCTGACATTGTTGGTTCACCATGTCAACACCAGCGCGATTTAGAAGCAGAGTTAGGAAACGTGATCTCCACATGAAATTATGTTGCAAATAAATGCCTGTTTTTTTTCATGCACAGTTTAATGAACCATGCACTTCAGAAGTTGTCCAGGAGTTGGTCAGTCTGTTTAAAACTGCTTTCACATGATTTCATTTCACCATTCAGCTTACTACATAAGTATTCTAATGATTAGAGATCGACCGATATGGCTTTTTTGAAGTCGATACCGACATTTCCAAAATTTTTAAATTGCTTCTTTATCAAAAATATGGTGTATTTTATGCCTTACCTTTCTTTCAAAACCTTAAAAATCAGGATTTATAAGCTAGAATTTTTGAAATTGCAGCAATTTCAATACTTGATTAGCCTAACTTGTTAGCATAGTATACAC
>JGI24158J21664_10003642_pt1 | contig 19458 bp, 14 predicted proteins | sample Ectturendosymbi3_FD_21664 | JGI IMG/M metagenome (IMG submission 21664) | reverse complement strand
TATCAATGCTGTGTCATTTTTGCCTGTTTTTTAAGCTGTGTTCTTGGTGTTTTTAACAGCCCAGTGGCGACTCCGGCACACGGGCTCCTCGGACTTCTGCCCGAGTCTTCGATTACAATTTATATCGGAGAACGCGAGCTTGCTTTCTATACTTATGCCACCACCCACGGTCCCACTTCACAAAGTTGTTAAGTCGACCTCTTTTCTTTGGACCTTGTCAGTTGTCACTGTTCACATATTTGCGTTCCATGTCTGGCCTTTCGCGTCTATGTTGCAGGTGACCTGAATGAAACAATATCGTTCGTAGTAGGCGTTCTCTCGATTTGGTTCGCTCGCGCGTTACTCGGGCTCATCCATCAGAGTCCGAGCTGCCCTATGCAATTAAGTATTTTTTAAAACATATTTCATATCGGACTGAACGTTGAAGCAATGGATTTGTATGGAATACTGGATTTTAAGTCCAATCCAAGAAACAGTTCCCATTTCGAGATTAATTTCAAACGAACGATAAATTGTCCAACAGCTCGGGCTAATACGAATGAGCTGACCGGCGTCATCATTGCTCTGTTATGTTCGTTACTCAACAATGGAGGAGTTATCATGAGAACTTCTCATTTATCATTACGTAACTAACGTCTCAGAGCAACAATAATGCCAGCCAGAATGAAAGCAAATGGAACTTTCAGTGGCACAAGCGTCGAACGGTTTTATTCAGTCAGAATGAAGGCTGATTTATCGTATGATGAGCCCGAGTGACGGTGTTGACCTGGATCGCCCCTATAACAGCCTATTTGAATTTCAGGTGGTTCACCGATACGTTTTCATAGTGGTTTAATTTTGTCTAAAATAGTGTAATTTGGACTTTCATATGGTGTATAGATGATGACGTCATATTTCAATGCTGGTGACGTCACAGTTGCCAATTCAAACCACAAAAAATTTCTATAGTTTTTTGACATGCACTTGTGCCCCCACACGTTGGAAGAGGTTCCGCCACCCATGGCTGTTGGTACATTATATTTCCTCTGCAGGTTGCCATAGACTTGAAAATAGAAAATCTGGTACTTGAAATTTGCGTCTTAAAAACCAACTGAAAAAAGTACGCTACGCTGTTCGAGAACATTTTCAGAAGCCAGCTAGCTCAGTACTCCTGAGCATCTGTGTCACAATTTTCAGGTTTGCGTTCCATTCACATTCCAGCTGTTGCTGTCAGCAAGAAACCTCACACCTGCCTAGTTGAGGTAGGCCTAAAGCTGCTTCCTTCTCTGAAGACATATATGTGATATATGTGGCGTATATCATATTAAAAGCTCTAGGTTTTCTGTTAGCGTTCGAGGAATCAGCCGAATGGGCTCTGCTTTCATCTTTATCCGTTGATTCAAACTTCTACGTATCTACACTATATTGAAGTAAGCACCCTCCTCAATTGGGTAAAGCAAGGAATCGATCTCCAAATTTTTTAATAGTAAATTGATTTCACGTAAAAGTACACATCTTCATTCCTAAATCCTTTCAAATAGAAGATCATAGTTCGAATAGAAGATCATATTTGACCACCACAATAACATTCGTTCCACCACGCCTATGTGTGACTAAACAAAAATATGGAATCAATGCCTAGCCTTATTCTAGAATAGTGCTTACAGACTTTTTTCACCCTGCAACCCACTTTTAATGGCAATTTTCTGTGAAGCCCAAAATGAGATGTTGCGGTAAAACGATTACGAAAAAAAGGAGATGTGAAAATAATTAATCTTAACAACACACACAATATACTCTTATTGAAAAACTTGAGCTTCCTTATCAGATATGATAAGATCAAATTGCCGCTTGACAGGAGACAGGCTCACAAGCAACATAGCATTCGGGGTGTCACTTTTAAGACTGGAATTCCAGTCATATTCACAATAATCAGTCACAAAGATTGTAAAGAACACAGTGTGACCGCCGCACCGTCATTGCTGGTGCTGCAAGCCCACCATGCTTGCGCAAATAATTCTTGTAACATCAAAGCTCCGCCTCGATCAGAATATACATGAGCAGGCGTAGCAAAAACAGGAAATATTTGATGAAAACAATTTATCACAAACTTAGCGTCGGTGCATTGCACAAGCAAAGGCAAAGCGCGAATGTTCATCAACGCGGTTGGTTGACACACCGTTTTTTTGTAAATGTCGGAACAGGTCGTAGATGTAGGCGTTGGTTGGCACACGCAGTCAATACTGAGGAGGAACAAACATTGTAGCAAAGCACCAAGCCACCAACAGCATCTATTACATAAGTTCCCAACCTTTTTTGAAGCTGCCACCCTTTTCATGAAATTAAAGTGACATTCGCACCCCTTCGTTATAAAAAAAGCGCGGAAATCATAAAAACAATCCGATTTTGCAGTATTTTCACTTTTAAAAATACTACTCGTAATACATAGGCCTACTATACTGACAGCACAACAGAAAACACCCAGTCGTACTGTGTAACGTTCATACCTTACTGCTCATTAGAAACAAACCTATTGATTTTTTCGTTGCTGCTTCTCTGAAATTATCCGCTCCTACCTTGGCAAGCAATTACGCAGAACTACGCACAAATTGTTCGAGTGGCAGTGGCGTAGCTAAAGGGGGGGTGAGGGGGTCGGTCCGTCCCTGGCGGCACTGTTATGGGGGCGGCACTGGGGTGTAGGCTATAAGCCTGTATAGAGGGACTGTATTGAAATAAAAGTGAGTATAGTAATGGAACGCCAGGGTCGACCCAAAAAGAAGAAACAAACATTTGGTGAAAGATCACAAGAGCGAATTGCCACACGATATTTAACAGAGGAGAGAAATGTTTTTTTCGCTGGACAGATAAATCGAAGAATTAACTTTGAGTTTTCAACAGATTTACGCACTTCCTGAGAAATATGCCTTTCTTACCCCATTGAATTTTTTGGATGATAAATAGAAGTTTCAAATAGATTACGATCACGAAGAAGAGTTCCTCATTGAGAGAAAAAGACTTCAGCATTTTATTGCTGTTGCTGATATTGAAAAAGGAATAAAGATGAGGAAAGAAGACTCGCTTGTACTTTTGCAGTTTATTTAAAAGTATAAGCTTGGGAACTCTGTTCCAAATATAGTAATATTGCTGCAGATTTTCCTCACAATTGTTTTTAGTGTTGCTACCTGTGAGCAGGGTTGCGGAGCCGGAGTCGGAATTGTAAAGAGTTGGAGGCTTTTGGGTGGAGTCGGATTCCTAACAACACTGCAAGTCGGAGTCGGATTCCTAACAACACTGGGAGTCGGAGTCGGATTTTTTTGTCCGACTCCGACTCCGGATGTCCAATGGGATCATTTCTTACATCACACTCCTAAATTGGGAATTCCTGTTGAAATGGTACAATTTCTTTGAATCTTTCGTTGAAATAGAGATTTCATGCTGTGCACCACGATTTCCATTAATTTTAACAGCCAAATTTCATTCCCTTTATGTTAAGGAGTCGGAAATTTTGGATAGTCGGAGTTGAAGTCGGAGACGGATATTTTAACTCCAACTCCGCAACTCTGCCTGTGAGAGGAGTTTTTCGAAACTAAAACTGATCAAGAATTACTGAAGATCTGGTATGAGCATCTTGCGGTTGAGAAATCTTGCCATACTGTCTATAGAGCAACAATTGACAGTTGAAATAAACTTTGACATTGTCATTGAAGAATTTGCCAACAAAAAGGCAAGAAAAGTTACTTTGTAGAAAACTGTAATTTTCATTTTAGAAATGTAGATGGTCCTAATTTTTTACTATTTTTCCCTACATGTCAGTTTTGCTTCTTTTTTAACTGTTACTTCTAATATTTGAGTGTTTTGCTGCGTAATTTTCAAGCATATTACTTTGAGCATGTGAAAGTAGTTTTATAATGGTGAACAAACTAGTTAATATATATTTATATATATAACTTTAAGAGGGAGTCACTGTGCAATACGTATTTTTATGGGCTTCTGGGACGCCAAACTCAAGGGCCGCCCCGGGCAGCCCACACTCTAGCTACGCCACTGTCGAGGGGTTCAAACAATTCCGATACTTGTTTTTCAAATAGACTAGAGAGGAAAATTCAGATTCGCACAAATATGTTGCTGCAAAGAGCACTAGAATATATAGGGCTTTTGTACACAATTCCTGGTAACTTTACTTGGTTGATCACCAGAAACGTTTGTGTTTATAGAATCACACAGCAATCTCGCCATAATTGCACCATAAACATTTAAACATCACAATACGCTTACAACTGCATCACCGGCTATATTCAGCGTGGCAACAGCAGTGTGAAGCAGAAATAGCAATGCACGCATTTAGCTATCTAAATTGTTAAACAGTAACGTTAGCTGGAATAATTAGGCTGGACGTTTTGTATATTTTATAAATCTCGGTTCTTACATCTAAGATACAAACCTTCACCCTCGAAAATCGCATTTCGGACCCCCGAAAATCTTGCTTCGGACCCCCAGGAGTTCGGGAACTCCCGCTTGGGAACCACTGATCTAATACTTTCGGACATCGTCATACAGAAGCGTTAGATAGTGGGAGAAAAATGGAGATATATGAAAAACATTGGGCAAATGAAGTAAAGGGATAAAAATGTTGGATCAAGATTCAAATTACTGAACACAGGCATACAGGTTTTTTTATAGCCAAGATTTCAAATATTCTTATAAAATGGGTAACTTGATGTGGGCAAAGACTCACGTTCTTGGAGATTCGATACAAAATTCGATCGGCATTATTATAGCCAGCTCAGAGACGATTAGTTCTAGACCATGGGTTTTTACTCATTACAACCACAAGGACCCTATTCCTAAAGATATTGACTTGGGGACCCTCGTCTGCACAACTGCAAGGCAGGTGCATGATGAAAGATCAAACACTATTGTGATAAGGGGGATAAGTTGTTTGTTTACTGGGGCATTCAGAAAGCACTTTAGCATTCATTCTGGGAGCCCCTGAACTTCTCACTGTGGACCCGGTTAAGAACCACTGTGCAAGATTATGTGTCCTTGCATCACCCCAAGTTAAACAAATCTGTCATGTTGACATACTTTATAGAAAAGGCCTTCGCCAGCCATGCACCGGCGTGTTGGATACAGCGCCTTAATTATTCCAAAACGTTCAAGTCACTATTGCGAATAATTAGCGATAGCCTGTACTTCCAAATCACAACTGCTGCAGATCTAACCATGTTTTTGACTTTCGAACTAACGTGGAACCGATTGTTCATTCAAATCAAACGAAACATGCGCAGCATTCTTCCAAATGCTGCTCGCTTATCGCAGACAAACCATTCAGAATCAGCGCAAAACAACAAGAAGAGCAGTTATTCCCCCCATCTGCGGACTGCAATGCATTTGCGCAACTTTTCCTTTGGCTACCACTTCCTCTAAAGTAAAAATTGTAGTAGCGGTTCGGTGTAATAACTTACTACTTCTTCCGTTACTTTGTTAAACAAATAGCGGCGCTACCGCTATCAGTTCTGGAAAAGCAGCTAAATACCTTTGTAATTCGCTGCTGCCCACCTATGCAAAACGTCAGAAATTGTGGCAAGGTTTGGGCTGGCATAGCACTGGAGATAAGGCTTGCAGTTGGTAGACTGAAAACATACGAACCTTCCACAGGGATGAAACGCAGTGTAATTGCAATGTAAAATACGAGGTTCGTTATGGGAGAATGTTGCAGATTTGAGAGTCGTAGTCAGATTTGCTTAAAATAGCACGTGGAAACTGACTTTGATTGAAGTCAATTTTTTATGGTGAAATTTTAGCAAGATTAGCATCAACGTTTTGCGAGGACAGCAGAGATATCTATTGTGTGGTTTGTTCCGTAACACTTGCCATACTGTTTAAAGGCAACTGAACTGCAGTGTAACTATGGTGCTTATCCCAGGTCTGGTTCACGGTGATATGTGTTTTTGTTTTTACTTTCACATTACAAAGCACTTTCTGAGATGTTTCTTTCCTCTAGAGGGCACTTCATCTCGATGAACGAACCGTGGCTACAAAGTTTCACTTCGATTTTTTTATTGTTTTCGAAATAAATAAAGAAATAAATACGAAGTCTCATTGAAGGTACTCCCAGAAAAACGTGTCTCCTCCTAGCCTTCACTGCTAAATCTATTCTGGTAATCTTTACTGATAAGAAAACATTTGCTTCCCTTCACCCAATACTGGTTTCGTGTTTACCGAGTGAACAAGTCAATATGCTATGTTTTGGTCACGTGAGAATCACCTCTGCAGGAATATCACCAGCGAAAATGAATCCATTGTTACTAATGATAAGGGATTGTCTCTTTAAGTTAGTCAGATGGAAAATTTAAATATGCGAAAATTCTCGCACCACTCCAATGGAGACGTATGATGGTTCGATTCTTTGATCTACAGTACATCTTTAAAGAGGCAGCGGGTTGATTGCTACAGGTACCAGTCCCGTCGCCACCGGGGGCTTTGGTGGGCTTAGCCCCCCAAACAAAGCTCCATACCCCCCAAATTAAAATAGGAAACATTATAAATTGGTGGAATTTTTGTTAAATTTTGATGTGAAGCCCCCCTGCACAAACTTCAAGGGCCCCCGCACAAACGTAAAGTCCCCCTATTGATGACTTGCTGGCGACGGTTCTGACAGGTACAAGTTGCTTGTCGTTTGAAACAATGCCTAAACATACGTTTTATGATCAACTTTTCGCTTGCACGTCAAAAAACATCTGAGTGGTAGTAATGAACAGAGCGCCCCTCATATTTTTTGAAGATTTTATGCAAAACGATAAAGATACATCTTCCACCCCAACTACAGAAAGAGCAATTGGAAGGTTCGCACGCCATCATCTGAATCGTCGCATCAAAGTGATCAGGTGGAACGAAATGGCATACGATATGTGAAAATCACCTGAACTGCTATAGATGCGAATGAAAACAAATGATGGAACTCGTGGTGTTCACGATCATAGGGCAATCCCTATTACAACACTTCTAACTTCACTAGACATTCACAAATTTCAGTCAAGTGCTATCATGACAATAGTTTTTATTAGCACCAGTGTGGTACAAATGATGTGTCCCGGGAGATTTCAAGACATGAAGCAACAGGCAGTACGAAAAGCCAGAGCTCCTCCAATGTTTGAGACAAACTCCGAAAGTTTACCTCAGCTAAGTTTATTCCTATCGTCATGGACGTAGACGACAACTACGGTTTCAATCCATCCACAATGTTTGCCATTTACTTTGTCAAGAAGTTTGACGGCAACAAAGGCGACATTTGTGCAAGTCGAATATAGAAAAGATCAAATGCAGCGGATATGCTGAAAACGAGCAAGTGAGCAAATGAGTTAAATTTAAGTTAAAATATTTATGAAACTTTAGTTCATTCACACCCAAATGCTGTTTTGTCGACATTATGAAAATAATCTGAAAACTGAAAACTTTTCATTTGATCTTTCAAAGTCATGATAATAAAAAAGGGTTCAGTGCAACACTGTTACCTGAAGAAAGCAGTTAAATTAAGCTTCATTGTGAAACGTCTCACATAAACGCGTCAAGCTCAGTACTGTGTATTTTCACCAGTGCGGAAGATAACCTCTTTTCAGAACCTACTTTATTTCAACTGTTTTCAGAAAAATCTGTTAACGAAAAGTTTCAAGTTTTGAACTCTGGTCAAGTGATGATTGACTGCTTACTTTAGGTGTTTTACTTTTACTAGTTTTTCTGACAAAAGTGCCATTAAAACAGATTTGAGCAAATATTTTCGCTTGTGTCAAGATCAAACATTAATGGTTGAGATTAAAATACCTGTTGAGGCTATTTTCTTTGCGGAAGTTTATACTCCATGTCCCGAAAATTAATTATACTTCCAGCAAACTTCCATAGTAACAAAGTGGCACGGCCTATAGACAGCAGTATTTTTGCCAGATTAATGACTGACAAGCGATGCTCTGCATCAGTATTGGCAAAGTTTGCGGTTAATCTTCAACGTGACGTTACGTATCTTGGAGCTATTGTTTAATCTGATGACTTACACAGTGCTTCAATGAACAATCATTCATCAGGACTCGTCCCGGGCAGTTACCTGGTTGTAGTTCAATGGGATCAGTTTAATCGATTGCTAAGAAATTATATTGTGTGGCGAAATATGTTAAGGACTGTAATAATTTACCAAACAGATTGATAAAGTAAATCCAATACTTCGGAGACCGAGCTTTAGAATTGAAATCTGAGATGATATACAGTAAAACATCACCAGGCATTGTCGACAGATGTTCTCTGAAAGCTTGCTTTCAATATGTAAGTTGGCAGAAAAAAATTTGTTCTAAATGCATGTTTGCTGCAGATACTAGCAACTTCATGATCGAATCAGGGATGTTTCAGACAGAGAGAGGATTTGGATAAAAGCTGGAAAGCAGCCAAACGATTCGGACAGGTTTTGGATACCATTTTGAAAACTTATACAATTTCACTCTTTACTCAGTACTAATTAGGGGATTGACNGATTTCACGTTGACGTATGACTAAATGANATTCTTTAGAAACCACTGAGCATTCGGCTGAAGCCGCTCTTTTGCAAAATATTTGACAAGCGTTTTGAGAACTCAAAGCTCTCTTGGTAAAAACACCGAACATCAGAAAGGTACTTGAAGTAAGTGTGATCTGTATTGTGTCGCGAAACCATTTCAATGATGCACACGGTGGTTTGCATTAGACCGTGTTAAGTACAGCAAGTTGTCTGCGCCAGGCAGCATTCGGTTCCATTTCCGACAACAAACAGCTTCGTGTTGCATTGCAGTAACGGAATGACATGCGCCAGCTTTAAAAGCACTGTGCTTGTGTTAACATCAGGCCCGTAATCAGGGGGGGCGCAGGGGGCGAAAACTCTGTGAAAAGTTTTTCGCCCCTTGGAAAAATGTTTTGGGCATAGTTAAACTATTGGAAATAGTTGAAAAACTTGGGGCTCTCTCAGAAAAATCTTCGCCACCCCTGGTGTCGCAAGCTGGTTATGGGCCTGGTTAACACTAGATATACTTGCAAAATAATTCTATAATCGTTGCAGGTGACGGTCTTTTTCCCGCTTGTACGTGAGCAGCTGAATTTCAAAAAAAGTTCATGAAAGCTCAAAGTTTTGTACAAACAACTGATGAATGAGATCGATGCGTATGTTTTTTGTGCTCTAGTTTGAATTTTCGTCATTAATGCGGTCCACTCACTCTTTTCTATGAGTAACAAACCTTTTGATTCGAATCATAGTTTCATGTTTCGTCACCGACATTGGTGGAGTCGATTCAAAGTGTTTTGTGAGTCTGATCGAGTCAGTGAATTGTCAACCAGCATCAGTTTCGAGTCAAACAAATTCAGTTCTGTTCACTGCACTTTTTACTTTTGAACCTATTGCCTTATACCCATCGGCGCAATTTTGTTATAAAATGTGGGGGGGGAGCAGCTTGATATAAAACCAATATAGTCATCGGGCCTATGCGGAAGTGAAATTATGTAAATACAGATTCTCAATCTTGTTTTTAGAGATGTTTTCAATGCAACACTAATCACACTTTGCTTGCTGTTGGGTACCCTTTCGATTGTCCAAAAGTCGTTTGTCTAATACCTTTCCCAACATCAAACTCCCAAGCAGAATTATCCAAGCTAACTAGAGGAGATTTCAAGATATCCAAAAGAAAACGAACAAGACGTCTTTCTGAATACATACCAATCTAGCCTACAATGTCATTTCTGCATACCTAACTCTGGCGACCAGGCCCGCAACTAAGCGGAGGGCTTCACCCCTCTGGAAAAACTTTCTCCCCCCTGAAAAAATGTCTTGGACATATTGTACGCATAACCATTGCTTTCGTCGTTGTTACATGCTTTGTAACGCATTGTTACGTGCTATCAACGTAAAATTTGGGCCTCCCTCAGAAAACTGTTCTTCCCCCTTGGTGTCCCAAGCTGGTTACGGGTCTGCTGGTGACTGTTACCTTGTGACTTCTGTCAGTTATGCCACTCATTTCAGTCTTTTCACAATCAAATTGTTCAGGTTTAACATCAGATTTTGATAGGCGAAATTAATGTCAAAAGTTTCATTCCAGAATCAAGAATTATACATGCATAACGACACGAAAATATATTTGAGATTAAACAGAAATCAAAATGAACAACGGTGACTTGGCAAATGGTACCACGTTTCACCTGAAATAACACGAAAAGAATGTCCAGCAAAATAGGTGTTACGTAGGTTCATAGGTGGCGGAAACTGGAGGGCAGCATGGGTCTAGGCTCCCCCAATTTTTTTCCTTGGAGGGCCTGGCCCTCCCACTTTTAAATTTCGAATTTTGCCTGCATAAGTTTAAATATCACAATTGGTATTGGGTCCATTGTTAAAGTAAATTGTTATTATGTAAGACTAAGAAGAACTAGTAGTTACAATTATGTGCTCAACACAGTGTAGTGTATGGTAGATAGGGTGTTGTGTGGATAGGGGTCGTTGAGGGCTTATCAAATTTTGAATAAAATTGCTTAAAAATGCTGACAAAAGTTAATGACGTCATAGTTCAGTGCTTGTAGCGTCACAGCTGCCAATTCAAATCACAAAATGTTCTAAATTTTTTGACGTGCACTTGTTCCCCCCACTTTGAAAATAGTTCCGCCACCCATGCGTAGGCTACCTGATGTTTCGCACTTGGATGAAAACATTGCTGCATTGTGGGTATAAATATCTTTTTAATTTGTTGGTCACCCTTGTCATGACGTAGAAGAAAAAAGGCTAAATGTATAAGCTATCTTTAATTCCTAGTCAAGTCATTATATTTTGAGTTATAGGACAATATACAACTAGATCAATACTTCTCTAAAGTTTTGATGGAAAACCTGTTTACTAATGGTTGAAGACAGTCTTTTGCAAAACTACCCATCCTAAAACTAAGTCTCCACAATAGTGCTGCTGTTTGTTTCCGGCAAAAACTTCGCAGAGGTTTGCCTGAAAATGTGACTTTCTAACATTATAGGCTACGCTTGTATCTTTAAATTTTACGCTGTCTGTTTCTGAATAGGTGACAACCAACGTTAAAGTAAAGCCAGTCAGCCAACGTTTTTGTACGAAACAAATCACGGCTGTACTGTGGTCACTCACGTTTGCAGCCGTTAAACCTTGAACTGTTTCAAGGCAGTGATCGTTGTAGCAGTATACCACGCTGAATAAATGTCTGACAGTGGCAGTTAACAATCTTCTGCGGTCTCTAGAAACTTGCATCATTTTTGAAGTAAAATATTATAGATATATCAGAATCAGTGATGTGATACCACACCAAACTCTGTTTCAACATCAAGATAGCTATGTGTAACATCCAACATGAAAAACTCTTCACACAAAACGTGACAATCGTCAGATTTAGTTTTGAAACCTCTCCAAATACAAAACCTACGAGAAACAGTGGGGGGGACATGGCATATTATGCCCCCCCGTCTAAAAAAGTGGAGGGGGCACGTTCCCCGTGTCCCCCACCAAATTGCGCCCATGCTTATACCCATAGCATAAAGCATAACTCGTTTCGCAAACAAAAATTCTAGCACAAATAATATTTATCTTTTTCAATCGGAACATAATTAGCTAAGGTGATTTTGGAAGAATATGGAATTCATCATTGTTTTGGAAGGTGTGTTTGTTCCATCCTAGACAAACCAGTGACTATATTGGAGTCAAACCAAGCCAATAACTTTAGAGACCCATTCACTGAGTTTCGCTTTTGCTACTTTTTTAAACAAACAAGAAAGTTCAAAATGTAATGAGTCCAGCTCGTTTTTTACTACTGGCAAACGTCGGAACAATCGATCACAGTTTGGTGATATGCAATTCAATTCATACGGCTTTTTGCTTTTTTGAAAATTTTGATCAGATTCGTGAGCGATAGATACTCACCACTGCCAGCAAGTACGTTGGCACAAAAAAGCGATATCATGTTTCAGAGGTTTTATGGCAGACTGTACGAAAGGCTGATTCGCACAAATGAAGACATCCACCAAATTCCTCTGGTCTCTTCAGTAAAAAGAGACGTAAGAAATGAGTAAGATTTCTTGCTGTCTCCTTCTGTACGTTTTGACATTATTTTCTTTTTGCACTACTTAGCAGACACTTGGTTGGTGGTAACAATTTTCAATGAAGCTACTGTGTGGGATCAACGACAAACTTGCCAAACTCAAGCAAATCAAATTTGACTTGGCTGTTTGTCAGCACGTAGTTGTGTAGATTAGTGACGGAGTCAACATTGAGCAGTTTCATGCAAAATAAAGTTAAAATGCTGGAACACAGAAAAAAACTGTTAAGCAGTTTGCCTCGTAGAGCAACCCTCGACAGTTTGATTAATTTTCCATCATGGTTTAGAGTTGAGTTTTTACGATTAGCTTTTACACTTTAAATCGTTTATACAGAATTTCAAGAATTGATGCTTCTCCGAGATTTCAAAAAGAAATTGAAACAAGGCTATTGTACACATGCTTCGAATGTTTGTAGACTATTTTATATAATAGCAAAAAACAAACAACTTGGTGATAATTAACAAAGCTTGAAAATGTCTGAATTAAAATTGTGTTATTGGAACCTTAGAGGACTTGGAGAACCTATTGTACTTATGCTGGAATATTTGGGTGTGAAATACAACTATAAACGATATGAAGAGGCCACTCACCAAGAATGGTTTGAAAAAGATAAGCCATCTTTTCAAGGTGATTTTGCCAATTTGCCATATTTGGTTGATGGGGACAAGCGGATTGCTGAAAGCATGGCTATTATGCGTTATCTTGGCAGAAAGTTCAAAGCTTTGTATCCAGTGAGCGAGGAAGAAGAAAGAAAATGCGACGTGGCGCAAGGGGCTGTTTCGGATTTTCGGACAGGTTTTTCCATCTTGGTGTACGGTGACGACTATGATAAACGGAAGGATGGATTTGTTGAAGAACTTCCTAATGAACTAAGCAAATTTGAAAAAGTGCTGAGTAAGCACACGTGGCTGACAGGTAAGTCACATGGATACACACATTTCGCATATTGCGTTCGAGTTTATCATCTACTTTTATGAAGTTGGTGTTGGATTATTTTTATGAAGTGGGTGTTGGATTGGCCAGGGCAAGTGAGAATGTCGTCTTTTTCACACCAAAACGCTGCACTAGGTCAATGAAGCTTACCTCCAATTTAACTTTAGTTGAAGCTAACCTGAAAACCTGAAAATGTGCTTCTTTTAAAAATATTTACATTTGAACTTTGTACAGCAGAACATCCTATAAAATTGAATACAAGTATTTCATTGACAACCAACCTTTTTTCCTCTCACCCAGTCTTAACGTGAATAGCTGCAATTTTCAACGATGTCTGATCTAGGAGCAAATTCGGAAGTTTGTTCAGACTTTACCTGTTTTGATAAGAAAGGTGTTATTGAAAGTTTTGTTGAGAGACCAAGAAACCAAAATGTGCTACTTTGTCGATGTTGCAGGTGACAAGCTGATGTACATCGATTTTGCTTTTGGAGAAATTTTGAGTCACATTCAACTTTTTTCTCCTGAATCGTTGAAGAAATCTCCTAAAGTGAAGAATTACCTCGAGACATTTGAAGCATTGGACAAAATTGCAACTTACAAGACATCAGAGAAATTCCAAAAGTATCCTGTTAATGGGTCCAGTGCCCACTGGGGTGGTCAAAAGTGAATAAATGATTGTAAACCATCGTGTACACTGATTGCTATTTCAATAGCTTGAGTTGAATAAATACGATCTGAGAAACTGCGTACGGGATGCTTACTTTTTTCAATGTGAATTTTAACGGATATGAGCAGCATTTTCTTTTAGTGCGTGGATCAATGTCAGTATTTTAATAATAGGTGACAGCCAGCAGTGAAATGCCGGAAAAGAAAGTGGTGGAAGTTCTGTGAAAATGAGTATGTGGCATGTTACAATCGAATTAGTTGAGATTGTTTCTATTGGGAATTTTCAAGAAGTAGTAATAATAAAATTTTGATGTTTTGGTGCTAACTGAAGAAGCGACGGGAAGCTGTTCCTTTTTCAGAGGAGTAGGCTAGAGGTTACGAAGCAATGACGTAGCAAGGGGTCTGGGGCTCCGGGCGGAGCCTTCTGGGTGGCGGTAGGCTGTTGATGAAAAATTAAGTTTAAAAAATGTTTTTGACTCTTCTCAGTTGTTGTGTTTCGAAACCCTGGACTGGTAAAACAAGGAAATGTAAATTCAGAGTGGGAAAATTTATAAAAGGTTTACTCAAAAGACTGGGTCAAATTCAGTGTGCTAAAGTACCATGTGTTTTTTTCTAATCAACTTTTTACCAACTTACAGGGGGGCAATTGTTCCCCGGTCTCTACACCTTGATCCTTACTCAAAGCCATTTCCTCCACCCCAATCAAAAGCCATTTAAACAAAGGACAGGTGACATTCGATCACAGATTAGCAAACATTACTGGTCCTGTATTTCGAGGTTTATATTTCCTCCACTCAAAATCTGATAAAGGCCTTGCATAAAATCACGGTGAAGACTCAAAGCTATTTTAATCCTTTTTCTCATATCGTTCGATTTTTAGCAACATCCACAACAGGACATCATTACATTACCTGATACTTTTGGACATTAGCAACGAACAATTTTGGCACGTCTAATGCCATCGTTTAATGTTTTGTGAAAGATTTTCCAATAAACACTTGCCACAAGCTATAGCCTAGAGTCAGTAGATGGGCTTATCAACATTAAATTTTATTGGATGAAGCGAAGAACTCTGCAAAAGTAAAGTTGCTCAGTTTCAACAGAACTGATGTTTTCCTGTATGCCGTCATGGTATCAGAAAATGACGTTCTTGAAGCAACATAGTGTAGTTCAGGGGTCCCAAACACGCGGCCCCCTTGTGGCCTGCGAGGGCCTTTTGTGCGGCCCGGGACGCTTTTTGGAAATTTTGAAATAATTTGCCATTTACGTTGCCAAGTGCCTTGAAAAAGATGCCGGGAAATAATTGAACTAATGCTGAATGATACCTAGTGTGGTTTTTGTCCCGGCCGTAGCATTACAGACCAAATATCATTCTCCAGCAAATTTTTGAGAAATGTTGGGAATATGCCAAAGACGTCCACTTATGCTTTGTTGACCTCGAAAACGCATACAACCGGGTTCCTCGTGAAAAGCTTTGGGGAGTGTTGCGGGAGTACGGCAGTCCCGTCGCCACGCGGGGGGCGTTGGTGAGCTTAGCCCCTCAAACAAAGCTCCAAGACCCCCATATTGAAATTTGAAATACTATAAATCAATTTAATTAATGGATTTTTTGCCAAATTTTAATGTCAAGCCCCCCTGCACAAACGTAAAGCCCCCTATTGACGACTTTCTGGCGACGGTTCTAGAGTACGGTGTTGACGACCGCCTGTTACTGGTCGTCAAGTCACTGTATTCCTACTCAGAAATTCGTGTCCATGCCGGGAAAGTTAAATCACGACCGTTCACTGTTGGTGTTGGACTCCGACAAGGGTGTGTGCTTTCACCGCTCTTTTTTATAGTCTCGATTACATGAATTGGATAGACAGTTACAGCCGAGTCGACGAGGGTGTCACGGTTGAGAGCTGCAGGATCCAGGGACGGATTTAAGGAGCACGGAGCCCTAGGCCATCTTAGTTTTGGGGGCCCCAAGCAGGTGTGACCTATTTGGCCATTTGTCTGAATAGCGTGAAAATATGCTCCTTTTATGTGTTAGTGCCCCTTAAAAATCTATCTTTTGTTGTGACGACTTTGGTTCTACATTTACCTTAGATGTTCAACAGAAATTAAAGCCTTTCCTACATTCTTCTGATGAACAAATCGCATTGCGATTTTTTCTTGGAATTTATAGTACTTTCGTGTAGTTCAGAAGTTCTCTGCGATAAATTTCCGTGATTTCTAGCGTGCTTTGTAGGTTTGTTTGTCGGATGTATACATTTTCATGTGTGAGCGTGTTGCTGACCTCGAAAATATCGTCTGGCTATCGATCTGATTACCTGTATGTAAACTCCTTTTTCATAATTATAGTAACCACATATTTTATGAAACAAACAAGCACAATCCAGTGGACACAGAGCCTATTTATGCTGCTCTGAAGTTGTCATTTTCCAAGCAATAAAAATATGTAGTGTTTTAATCCTCTACTCCAGGACTTCTCAAACTTTTTTGTTCTGCTGTCCCATTTTGAAAAAATATTTTTCTATGCTGGCCCCTTGATGTATAGCCTAGATGTTAATGATACGTTTAAACGTCTCTTTACAAATCTCCAGGTGCGTTTTTGTCAATGGCGAAATCCTGCAAATGCACACAATTCAAGAAAGTAACTACACAGTAATAAAACTACCACGTAATGGAAACAGTAAAGCGAAAAATAATTATCAAAAACAATTCAGTTTATAGAAGTTATCAAGCACAACTAATCGGTTGGATACACGTGATAATTTTTACACAGATCAATCATTCGTGAACTGACAAAGGCAACGCAGGACGAAGGACATTCTTAACATTTTTCAAAAAGAATCGGATTTTGGATTGGATGATTATTATCAATTTTGAGAATACCGCTTCACACAAATATCTTGTGCAAACGTTTAAGAGTTATGAATGGCTAGATCAGAAATGACTGAACATTCATTTTTTGTTCTTATTCAAAAATGACATACAGGCTAAACTCTGTTTTGAAAATTCCAGTTGCAAACGTTTACCGTTTAATGACTCCGCAAACTCATCCTGGGCATGGCAGGTGTGTGCCCTCCTGACGTTTCAACTGTGCATGGTTTGTGGATCCAGCTTTTGAATCAAAGTCAAAAGTGCTTCTGAAACTGTGTTTGGAGCTTTTAACTTTAGTTCGAAACTACTCGGTGTGCTCTCAAAGCAGTTAGCCTAGCCCCTGAAGTAGACCTAGAGTCTAAACAGAAGCATCCCTTCGTGCCGCAATGAATGCAATAAGGTCAGTATCGGTTAGTACGTTAAAACAATGATGGTGTAACAACGCATAACTCTTTGTGCCTGGTTTTTATTATCATTTGATAGCTCAGGCAGGCATCGTAGTTAAAAACTGACAGCATAAATTGCGATATTGCCCTTAAGAAGAAAAATGCAGTGGAAACAGATTCACTACAGACCTACTTTCAATTTTCTTGTAAATTTTAGAAAAAATGTAATATCTGATTTGTCAAGCCATTTGGTTTCGCGATCCCAAAATTACATTTCGTAACCCCGTTTGAGGCCGCGACCCATAGTTTGAGAAGCCCTGCTCTATGCCATAGGCCGATGGTAAACAGCATGCAGACAAGTTTTGCACAGCAACAAAGTATNGTCGCAACACCCTCAGCTAACCATATGAAGTAAGCAAATTGTAGACACGTTTTTCCCAGTAAAGATCACGAGAAACTGTTCTAGCTGATTTAACTAACATAAAGAGTTTCAACAAGCAATTGCTGTTTTCGCAAAATCCAGTAAAAACAATCAAACGTAGGATCCAGTACTGACAATATTGCTTTTCATCGGAGTTTTGGAGTCTCTGGCGGTATGACGATGTTGCGAGCTTTTTGTCAGTGGAAAATTGAACATCAATTAAGTGATGCTTTTTTCTTTTTCATTATGTTTTTGTAACCACTTTCATTAAGACGGCCTGCATCTCTCTCACGCCCAGATGCACAGCATTGTCGTGTTGTTACTGTACTGATAAGAGTCTGGAGCAGACATTTACATTTCCGGAATTGCTCCCCCTTGCACCCGCTCGTTACGCCCCTAAACGGCATAGTAGTAATTGTAACATAAAGATAAGTGGATTGGTTTATTGTCGGAAATTAATGCAGCATGTAAAAAATTATGGCAGCATATGTATGTTAGCAAGTACTTTACCGGTATCTGACAAAAATGTGTTGAGCGTGTTTCATGACCGAACATTGTAACCTATTAATGCAATTTACCAACACCTCAGACCAACGCCGAAAACGCAGCGCAGCGTTGAGTTACTACGTGTTGGCACGACGCTCCTCAACAAGCCATAGTACTCAGCACTCGGCTTTAACGCTAAAATATTTGCAAAATACCAGCTATCAGCTTGCTGGAATGAATAGGCTTTACGCGGTCATGACAATTTCAGCTCATTGGTTCAATATTTGCAGTCGCATTTGAGAGAGAATACGGCGCCTATCTTCCCCCTGGTTACGTGCCTAGCAACAGTGACTGATCGCCATATGGCAGGGGTGGGAAACCTGCGGCCCGGGAACAAATACATGCCGTGCAAACATGGCCCGTGTATCAGAATATTTGTCACCCAAGATAGAACTCAAATCGCATCAAAACAAAACTCTGTGATAAATAGATACTTAGTAAGTCAAGAGACGTATCTCTCGGTCATTCTCCTAGTTTTCTCTCCATATATTCATATGGAAGACAAGGGAAAAAGTTCCCTGCCATATGGTTTTGATCCTTTTGTTGGAATTGCAAACCCGTAGACAGCTCACGCCGGCCACGAAAAAACACATTTGTCATGATTAGCGAAATCTCTAACCGACAGCAAAATGCGCAGCTTATTGGTTAAATCATTCAGTGTAAATCAGACAAATTTGAGCAGAAAACAATCTTCTGGTGAAAACTTTAGTTTTTTAATGGTAAATGTGGTGTTGGCTGATATTCGTGGTTTTATATTTGTTATAAGGTAATTCTCACCTGTGTTTGTTGACCTGGATAGAAGCAGATCCATCGCCCGATCAACAGCATTAGGTGTGCCTTTAAGCTTGTTTGGGGAGGGCTCATAGTAGTATACAAAAAATGACTTTATCGTGGAGACTAGAACTTGAGTTTGCAGGTATTTTCTGTGAATTTAGGGTCTTATCCCGTCTGCCCCTACTTCTTCTGAACAGTGTCACATTTTTTTATAATCTGGACTAATGGGATTGGTATTTTTTTCTTGACATCAGAAGAACAATGTTCAAATATATGAAACCAGTGACGCTGGAGTAGCGATAGGGCAGGGAGCAATTAAATAGTTGAGCCCAGTGAAAAATTATAAAAAACAAATAAATCGTTGCCAATTATGCTTGTTTCTGTTCAGCAATAATTTTGACCTCAAAATAAATAACAGAAATTACAGAAAATCATTCTGAATTTTCTGGCTGGGCGCATAACTTCAATAAAATTGTTTCAATTCAATCTTGATGACAATAAAATGACCAATGATACGATTATGAAAAGGCAAATCCGCCCCACTGCTCCCCTTTCGAAAGGGCAGGTATCTGACTGGGCATTCGATTTGCTCATTTTTCCCGTGGAAGCACTATTTTTTGCCAAATATTATTTACCCAGAATGAAAACTTCTCTGGGTCAGCTTTCTCTAAAGTATATTGGTCCGAAAATCGGTCTAACATTTCGGAAAAATTGAAATCATCTTCGCCTTATTCATTTGGCAAAAAATATAAAAAAGTCCTGCTATCTTGCCAGACTTCC
>JGI24158J21664_10003641_pt1 | contig 19460 bp, 10 predicted proteins | sample Ectturendosymbi3_FD_21664 | JGI IMG/M metagenome (IMG submission 21664) | reverse complement strand
CCCCTCATCGAGAATAAGCTTTTGGCAAGGAATGATTGCAGCCCGGGCAGGTAACTTGCAAAGATATGTTGACCATATGGCAACCGTTGTTCAGGTGGAGTTCGAGGAGCAGGGCAAAGAGTGCCGCCTGGGCCACAACGACCCTTTCGAGGGCCGACCGTTCAGCGGCGTCACCCTGTGCATGGACTTCTGCGCCCACGCGCACAAAGACCAACACAACATGGACAATGGATCCACGGTGGTGGGTGTTAAGCTGTTGTCAGAGAAAGCATGTGCTGCCGCAAGCGATGCCTTTAAATCGAGTTTTTCAAAGGTTATTAAAAACAAGATGTTGTTTTTTTATGATTATTGAAAAACGACGCTGTTTTTTTACGATTATTGAAAACAGATGCTGTTTGAAAAAATATTAGTAAAACAGATGCGATTACTTAAAAAAGATGCTGTTTTTCTTGCTCAGGTTTTGACGCTGACCAAGCCCGAGCTGCGCATTATCGGCGGAAAACCAACTGAAGACGAGCAGCTCCACGTTTTGCCGCTGTACAAGTTGGATCTGGAAAACGAGGACGGGACGTTTGAGGGAGTGCGAGCGAAGCTGGACAGCGGTGCCATTGAGGTATGCGAGAGAGTCGAGCGGCTCGTGCCGGGTTATATAATCTTGCTCTTATTCTGCTTTCGTCATCAGAAGTGTTTGCAAAGTTTGAGGAGAAACGTGCTTCAGTCGGAAGAGTTCAGTGATAAAAATGACATTTTCGTCAGAAAGAGATTGGCACTTTTTTTAATTTCTCGCTGATGAGCTGAGTGTTGTCGTTACCAGTTCGAAGCGTCACAATACCAACGCGGTGAAATTCCTGAGAGAGCTGTTAGCGAAGGATTGCCGTGACTGAGCTACACGCACCTTTGTCATGCCACGAGATTTCGCTACAAGCTCACGTCTCATACCTGTCCAGCAAACTGTGCGATGCCTGAATGACGACAATGCAACCTTGTTCGCTGGGGAGGCATTGGACGCGACCTGATTTGTTTTCTTGACCTTGGTCGTCACGCGCGAACATTCTGCAGTCGTCTCTTTGTTGCTTTTGACAAAATGTCGTCTGACGCCTTCTACATCCGGGACTCTGTCGGAGCACGTGATCAAAACTCCATGAAACCGTTTAACTCCCTCCCCCGCGATTCTTCTGCTCCGCAGATTCTGTCCGGTTTCCGTCGAGAAGTCCGGCTCCGCGACAAACCCCTGGAAACGTGCAAGAAACGCGAGAAGCTGAAAAGAGGAGAGGCAGGGGGTGATGGCGGCTCGCCGAAGAAGCGTGGCCGCAAGCCGAAGAAATGCAAATCGCTAGATGGCGCCAGCGCACACTATTCGACGCAAGAACCGTTTCCAGAGTTGCAGTAAGTTGAACGATCGTGGACAGATTACAGAGAGAGAGCGATCCGTCTGTTTAAGTAAATAAATATCTAAAGCGTCGGGGTTGAGCTTCCTTGCTCGTGTTAAAACTGCAGCTCCCCCGATACTAACACATTGTTTTTCTGTTTTGCTTCAACTGGTATTTTTCAAACCGACCTTTCCAAATTTCCGACATCGACCCGGTGATACGAAGTGAATGAAGTTTGGGTGTCGATAATTTTGTAGCAACTAGCAATCAGTGAAAATCGTGGTGCACGGCAAGAATTCTCTGTCTCAACAAAAGTCTCAAAAGAAATGTGCCATTTCAACAGGAATTCCCAACTTGGGAGTTTGATGTAAAATATGATCCAGTTGGACTTTCGGAGTCGGACAAAAAATCCGGCACCGACTCCTAGTGTTGTTAGGAATCCGACTCCACCCAAAAACCTTCGACTCCTTGCGACTCCGACCCCGCGACCCTGATTGTACTCTACGTCACCAATTATGTTTCTGATTATTTTGTTAACTTTCGCTGTGGAATGTTAACACCCCCTTCTTTGATCCTTCCACCCGCTTTCAAGCCCTTTGCCGAACCCAACCCAGGTTTACGGCTGTATTTTGACTCAACGGCAGTTAACGTAGAGTCCCTTTGCGACACGTCACTGCCACCGAGGAGAGTCGGCCGAAGCAGAAAACCTGTATATGGAACTAGCTCGAACAGTATTTTCTCAAACAGGTCTTCCCAACACGTTCAGCTTTTGTCAGACAGTTGTTGTCAAACGGCGACGGCTGCGACATTTGTAATTTTCTTCGCCGACACCATCCGCTTCCACTCACCAGCCTTTTGTTTCCGAAGGTACGACCAGCCCGTCAGATTTCCTCGTCGCTCTTCGTTGGTCAGCTTTTCGAGGCCCCCGTTTGACCCGCTGTGTTCGCCTCCCCCCCGGTGGCCATACCGACGACACCCCCCAAAATCGCCGTCGCCCATTCAAAGCAACTTGCCCTCCATCGGAAGCTTTCTGCCCGGAGCGCACAGTCCCGTGGCCGCACCCCTTCCCAACTTCACCCCCCCTTTGACGCCAGGAGGCCCACGCCACATTTCATCTCCTTCCTATTTCGGACAAAGACTGTCGTCGTCGTCCCCCGGACCCCCTAACAATGCATCATCGCCCGGTATCGATTCAAACGCGCCGACTCGCCCCACACCCGCTGCTTCCAGCGAGCGTCGCGCGTCGAAACAATCGCCGCCCGTCGAGGTGAAGCGCGAAAGTCATTGTGACGTTGACTGCTTCCCCGACTCCCGACCTAGCCACGAGCACACGATCAAACTGTCCGCTTACGCCGCCGGCATGTCGCCCCGTTCGGCGTCGCGATCGCCTCTGGTCAAAGAAGAGCCGCGCGCGGTGCTTGAGCAGCCGTGCAAGGCGCAGCAGCAATTCATGTCCGACTCGAAGGAGAACTTCTATGACTCGGAGGTGGGAGGAGTCGCGATCGCGCCCGGTCACGGATCGGTGAGTAGCGTGTGGGCGACACTTTCGGAGAAGATACGCATTCTCTGCGAGCCCCTCTGCTATACAGTGTTTTACACCCCCTGGCATGGACGCCCTTCACTTCTCGTGTCACTCTTTATAGTTTTCGCCAACATTCGCTTGTAACTGTTGCGCCACGAACTTAAATTTACCGAACAAGCGATTAGAAGAGCGTGTGCTTTGAGGCCCGTTTTGACTTTGAATCATCCCTGGTCTGTGTTGTGTTCGGTGACGTAATCCAAGACTGTCATGGGCTGCTTTGAGTTTACGGTCGTAAACAGTCACGTCACTGCATTTACGAAGGCCTAGTTCAGTGGTTCTTAGGCTGGGGGGTAATTTGACATATTTTGGAGGTAAAATACGTTGTTTTTATAGTTACGTTGCACATAAATATTTTCAGCTTGGAAGAATACAGATTTTTCGTGTACGTTCATATATCGTTCCACACTTGTAGCAACACCATGTCTTCTGTGACGTCATAGTACAGGAGTCTGAGGTGTCGTAGACCGTAGCCTAGTGGAAGCTAAAAACTATTAAGATGCTTCTAAAGAAACGAAGCCATAGAGAAGCTTCTCTGAAATTTGGTTTAACAAGTGTTAATGAGTAGATTTGACCACTTGATAGCAAACAAACAGTACCAGCTCTCCGATTGATGGTGTTTTTGTGGACATTTGAAGCAAATCATGACGTAATTTTTGTTGTTTTATTAAGGATTGCAAACTGCAATTTGTTATTTTTTGGTAAAGGGGTAATTGAAATCCATCAGCTTCTTATCTGGTGTAAACGATATTGAAAAGGGTCAAGAACCACTGGCCTAGTTTGAATTCGGTCAGAAGTCGAGTCCCGCTGATGCAATGTTCATTTTCAGCCGAATTACTTTTCTCTCTAATTGAGTTGGTGCCTTGGCAGCGCACGCCATCTTTTATAAAGAGCTTGCACTTTCTCGGTGAAATATTTTTCGACATCCTCCATTCATCGCTCTTCTGTGTTGAGTAGAAGAGGAGCCATGCGTTTGTCGCCCGGCCGAGCTTAGTGTATTCATCCGCCGCTGGCGGATTTAGCGGCTTTGGTTGCGACGCACGTCACAATTGCTTGCAGTCGGGTCAGACCAGAGGACGAATGAGGAAATGCAGCGTAAGTCTCGGCCAATCAGGATCTCGAACAATACGAAGTCGGTTTACGACACCGATTTTCAACCGTTGATTCGACTCTAGCGGTAAAACGAACCAGAAAAACCGGAAAATTTATTTTTTTTGCAGGTCCTGATTGAGTGCGCCAAACGCGAACTCCACGCGACCACCTCCCTTCTCCGACCGAACCGGTTCCACCCTTCGCGCGTCTCTATGGTCTTCTATCAGCACAAGAACATGAACTATCGAAACCACGGAGCTGCCGAGTACGAAGAGAAGGAAATGAACAAAAGATTGGAGAAGGTCTGCCTCGTCCGACGTAACGTTGCGTTAGTGACGTTATCGATTTAATGACGTTGCGGTCGTCATAAAAGCTGAGCAGACGACTGTCGTAATATGCGGTGTTTCGCTTTGACTACTCCATAAGGTTTTGAGCCGTTGAAGTCACCGGAGTTGCTCCTGTTTTTCTTTAAAAAGAAACGCAAATTATTTATTCAGCGAACGTCACAAAGCCTTTGTTGCGTTTCAGGCCGAGAAATCTGAGCGAAAAGCAGAAGAGCTGCGGGCGGTCCGAATGCATCAAGAGCAAGCTGTGAAAGAAACGTGCCCAGGGGGCGCAATTCCCGGGGCGTTCCTGGCCGAACATTCCCCACGTTGGTTTGATCGCGTTCAGCTGTTCAGGCCGGGCTTGGCGCCCTCTACCGTGGTGAACACGGGCGTGTCGTCATCACCAAATCCATTCATCCGCAACGCCCCGTCACCCCTCGTTGGACCACTGCTCAACGCCGGGGTCTCAGCGCCGCGCATTCCGTTTCCCGGCCCTGTCCCCGACGGCCCGCGAACGGTGCACTCGCACCTATGGTACCGACCGGACCACGTTTGCGCGGTCCCGCATGGCGGCGTCGGCCCTCGCATCACTGTGGACATTGCTCGGCGGCCGGATTCGGACCGAATCGTCAACGACCCTTACCGCCCGTTAGCGGCCCCACCACCGCTGACTGAACGCCCCCAACTCATGACTTCAGCAGGCTGTTACCCCTACCAACAACCGACGCCTAACTTCTTGCCACGCCAGGCGCCCCCTGCTTTACCCTACTGTCACCCCCCGTTCCCGGACCCTCGCCGTCACTCTCTCCCCGGGAGAGCCCCCCCTTCCGCTCCCCCTCAACCCAACTTCATGCCCTCGTCCGGGTCGTTTGATTCTCTACACAAGTTTTCAGCGCCGTTGCAGTACGGCGGAACATCTCGCGCGTGACGTGCGTGCGTCTGGCTTGTCGGTGAATTGCGTGAAATTTTCGAAGCGTGATCATGTTACTGGAACTGTTCGACCGAAAGCTTTTATTTTTTTAACCAGCGCTCGCACGATGACGCAGCCCTCGTTCGACTTTAATTGTTTTTAAACCTCACAAACATTCGCTTAAAACCCAAGATGATGAACTTTTCGTGAGTTTTTACCAAATCCACAATGACCGAGCAGGTGATGATGTTTTGTTGGCTTTGCAGTAATAATGTGTGCGTGGTTCGTTGGCCTGAACTGGAGCCAGATCGGGCGCCCGGTGCAGTGCAAACCGTTAATAGCGAAGGCGGGTGTTTGGTGTGGGAAGCTGAAAAAGAATAATTTTGCGAAACGGCAGCGCCAATCAGCTGCGACCATTTTTATCCGCCTTCGGACTCTTATCAAAGCCGGCCTCGTCACGTGACCCGTGATCGAGCTTTTTACACCGTAGTAGTCAATGAGTTTTGGATCCGTTTGAAAGTGCGACGAAACGGGGAGTGCAGTTTGAAAGACGCGATTCTCATGGTACTGCTGCAATGGATCGGTGCAGGCCAGACTTGCAGTCCTGCGAAAATGCATTTTAGATCCCTGCGCGCTTTTAGGTACGATTTAGTGGTTTTTACGGACCCTTTCTGTTACTGTCACGTTTTTTATGTCACGATGTGCGGACCGGACGTTGCTGAATCGATTTAGTTCAACGCTTTCATCGCGAAACCTCAAAGAATAGACTTCTTAACACGGTTTCGACATCGCCGAGCCCAAAACTATCCGGCCTCTGGGTCCATGTCCATAAAAACAGCCTTGGGAAGAATCAGAATTGTTACCTCACAACAATCGTGTACCGTTTGTTGGGCCCGAAATCGAGGCCAGCGACGACTGCGTTAATTTATTTTCCCCCCAACGTGCGTACTTTTGCATTGTGTTTTCTTTCGAGCTCGTTTCTGCGTTGTCGCAGGCCGCGAGCTGCTGTGACCACCCCCCTGCATGGGCGCCCAGACGGTCCTGTACATTTCTGGGCCCTTTTGTCTGCTTGTGCGTTGCCGGTCTGATTGATTTCGCTTTTCATCGCGCGGCATTCCCTTTTATTCGTACCACTTGTGCTTGAAACTGTTGTTGCACAACTTGGGTTCTGCGGCCTGGCGTGTTTTTAAGTAGTAGCGTTTCTATGTTATTTCTGCGATCATGCATCCCATGATAATAATCTACTTCCCGTTGCTGCACATCCCAAAAGCTTTTTTTTTATACAACGCAATACCTGCCGGCAAAAATTCGCTGCAGCCCAGATCTCAAGCGAAGAACTCGCGTCATCGTTTTGTTTCGTCACAGACGCTAACTCGGCAATGCGATTTTCTGGTGACGAAATCACAAAGCAGTAAAGCTTTCGGTTCGCACTTCAGAGAAGAGGAGATCACTTTTTGCTTGAAAGCTGCAAAGCGCGCCATACACAGTAGCGCGGACACCTTGAACTTGTTCGGAATTCTTGTCTATCGCGTTGTTTCCTCGGAAGTCGCGAGAGCGTTTCGAAAAGGAACGCTCGCGTGTGGTCAACCAACTCTGCGACAATCAGCTCTTCCCCGGGAAAGCTGGAAAGCTTTCCGGGCATCGCGGGCATCGTGTCCCGCCGCAGAAATTTCGTATAAACTATTTCCTCGCGCACGCAATGAGCTTGTCTTGTTTGTTAACATTGTGGCGAGGTCCGCTCTTGTCTCGATACCTGTTTTCTTTTTTTTGTTCGTTTGTTTTTCTTTGTTTCGGTTTTTCGCTGTGCGAGCAACGTCGTGTGTGCGAACTTTTAACTCGGGCGTACGATGATGTCATATCTTACGTGTCCAAGTGAATATCATGGGAAATACGAAAAACGAGCGGAGTGTCCACTTGCGGTTGCAGGCCAAGGGATCAGTCCGACAGATGACAGTGGTGAATTTTGGGGTGGGGGCGGAATGTTTGACTTAAGCCGAGCTTGGGGCACCGTTTCTCAAAGCACAACGACTGGACATGCTAAAAATATGGGGGTGAATCGACCCTCCACCGTGTTCTTGCAAAAATAGCGTGTTTTGGTCGATCAATCAAAAACAGACTTGAACAAAAGTTAACGTTATTGGGAAAAGGCGGCTCTGCACAGAATCCGGATCCGGCTTACGATCCGGATTATGGCCAACGGCAGCGATCCGGATTATGGCCAACGGCAGCCTTCACACAAGCTCCGGTGGCCGTATCCAGATGAATTTTCTCGGATTCGACCGGTTTACTTAAAATTGTTTTNAGTAAACCNGATTGCCGGGGTTGTCGGTGATGTGTTCTTGCTGCATGTGGGAAGACTGCCGTTGGCCATAAGCCGGNTCGTAAGCCGTAACCGGATTCTGTGTGAANCCNCCTTAAGACCAGAACGACTGCCAGAAGCGCCGGTCCATCCATGCTGTGCAGGCGTCAGGCGAAATAAACGCGCGAGTTTGTGTCGAGTCGTTTGAAGTGGTCGTGCGTCAGGTAAGAAAAATCAAGCTTTGCGCAAACGGGATACTGTTGAAAGCGGTGATGTTCATGGCGACTCTACCGCACTCGGTCCGTGTTTTGAAGTCTTGTAGGAGAATTAAACCACAGCTGTTTAATACTTCCATTCGAGGGAAAGTTATTCTCCGTCAAGCCAATAGCTTTAGGAATAGGGGCCTCCAGGTTTGGAAAGCTAAGAACCGCTATCTAGACCAGGGTTCTCAATATTGGGTCTGTGAACCGCTTAGTGGTCCATGAATATGATTTAGGTGGTCCGTAAACCACAGTCTAATCAAGAAAAGCCCCTGGTTTCTATCCGCCCATTTGGCTCATCATTCAGCGTAATCGCACTGCAACTGTAGTCATGTCCGTCGGAAGGATTTCTTCTCGGGAAAGCTAAAAGTGGTGAAATTTAGTTTACATCCCTCGAAACCAAGAAAGCCTTTTTTCTAAAAATTTAGTAGGAAAATGTCAAATTTCCAAATCCTGGGGAGGCCAAGCCCTCTTCCGACGGCCGTGACTGTAGTTCTAGGTCTAACTCGATGAAATGAAGGGTTCCGCAGGCGTTTTGGGTACAGTGGAAGAGGTCAACGGCGACAGAAAGGTTGAGCACCACTGAGGTAGATAGACGTTTCTGGTTGTGAAGAGACAGATACAAGAGTTGGATTCATATGGTTTGAGCGCAGAAAGGCTCTGAAAATTTCAGCTGGACACTTGGAAATTGATTCCAGGCATGGGCGTCGGAAAGGGGGGGGGGGGGGGAAAGTCCCACTGGATTTTGAAAATTTCATCAAAAAAGGTTGTTTTCCTAGTTTCGAGTGGGAAAAAGCAATTTCACCACTTTTGGGCCCCCCTAGAAGAATTTTGGAAAAAAACCCTAGTGCCTTCCCCCCTGGAAAAAATCCTTCCGACGCCCATGGTTCCAGGTTACTTAATAATTCTGGATTTATAAAACTGTTTTCGTGTCCTGCCCCAAATGGAAGCTTAATGCAAGATGCGTAAGAAACCGTTTAAGTTCAGTTACAGACTGTAAGATTCCAAACCAGAAAAATGTACAGGTACTATGCAGTGTTCAGCACAAGCGACACGTTAGCACCACAGTAGACTAGGCTTTGCATATAAATAAATGATGCACTGTGCTAGATGTTACTAACAGTACTAGGCAGTATGCATCACTGTGCTATAACAATGATGAGTCAAGAAAAAGAAGTGGGTAGATGAAAGTCACGCCAATTACGTAACTGTGCTGACGTAATACGTAAGCGGGCAGGCTTCTATCCCTGGACGTTCAAAATTCAAAGAAACACGATGCACAATCTCGACGGACGTGAGAAACTTCACCAAACCAAGCTACACAGCTTAAAAGGAGTAATCCACAGTTCCAAAACAATAATGAAAGTTGCGAAATAGTTCGAAACAAAATTATCAAATCCAAATCCGGTTAATCAGAAATTATAAAATCCAAATGCAATCCAAGTCCAGCAAAAAGCTGCAAATCGGAAGGATTGAAATCCAAATCCATGTTCATTTTTCCCATCCGTGGACCCCACCTGAACATGGAATGCCATAGAATTATACAGATAATGGGTCAAACACTAATTTTTATGGGGGCGTATTCTGTGATAGATATCCCAACGCAATTTATGTCTAATGTGCGACCTTCTTGCCTAGATCACATTTGCACTATGATTCAATTAGCCATATTCTTCCTGGTATGTTATACCTTAACATTTGTCGGCATCTGACAGTGTTTCAAACAGGGAAGGTGCGAACTAAAAGAACTATTACTTCAGTTTGGGAAAAAATATATGAACACAGATTTAGTTTCATTTTCATCTTCTGTGGATCAGAAGTTATTAAGTACTTTTCATGGGACGAACAAATCCTGATGACAAAATAAATACTTTGTTTGGCATTTTCTTAGCGGTTATCAACAACCACCAAGAAAAAAAACTAGCTCTCAAATCTTAGTTACCTAAATTTATACTAATTTCTGTAAAACCATGAATGGAATGTACAGAAAACTCTTAAAATGCAACCTCAATGCTGTGCAACATTGCCATTACAACATACAAAATATTTCATGCATATCAAGAAAGAAGTAAAATTATACATTATGAAAAAGATCTCAAGCAAAATAGGCACAAACTGCAAAAACTAGGAAAAAATTAATCAGTGAGATTCAAAATAAAGGCAAGAGTGATGCCACAATTTCCACATTGAAATCACCCATCATTTCGCTAACTCCATCCAATTTACAAAACATACGGAATATTCTCAACAGTTATTTCGCCCCACATGGGACACATTTTAACATCAACGACTCCCCCGACCCTTTATATCAGTTGTAGAGATCAAATTGATCCATTTCTTGAAAATTCCCTTTTAACACCTGTTTTATCTGAAGTCGTTGTCTCTCAAATAAATTGTTTTAACCCGTCAAAATTAGACACCGTTATGAAAGTCCTGTCTCAATAATAACACCACAAAGATCGTTTCCATAACTGAGGTCACCAAAAGATGATTTAAGGCTTCACATGAAAAGCTTATTTTTCTCAAACAAAACTACTATCCACAAACTTCTAATAAGATCCGATCATCTTATGCATTTAAACAATTAGGAAAGAAAATAAATCCCGTATACATGGATCTTAACTATACAAGCACATCCGTGACCACTGGCGATCAGATATTTCAATGTTTTTTTTTTGGTTTATATTTCTAATGACCTCACAGCTCTCCTGGTTATTAAACACGAAGGAAACATAACTCGGCAGTTTGTCAACCGGAAAAAATTGTGCAGGCGCCCTCGAGTGGACTGAAGATAAGCGAGCGTTGCATTTCTGGAGAAAAGTTATGAAACTTATAATATAGTTTCTGCAATACGTTGTTAAAGAGACAGGGGATTCTGTCAGGCCAGTAACCAGCTTGGAACACTAGGGAGGCGAAGAGTTTTCTGATAGGGGCCCAAATTTTTTAAATTACGTCCAATAATTTTAAACTATGTCGAGCACATTTTTCCAGGGGGGCGGAAATCTTTCAAGGTAGCTTCGCCCCTCCTGCGCCCCCTAATTACGGACCTGCATACTTGTATAATGCGAAGATGCACCAGTGTGATATATCTTGCTGCAACATCAAGTTAGGCAGAGAAAGATAATGCTGGTGTTAGACAGAGACAGCACAAGGGATACCGACATACACCCGCGAGCCTCATTTTAGTGCATTCCTGCTGCAACTCACGTTAGATACAGAGAGGAGATCGACAGAATCAAGCGTTGCTGTGCAAATATTAGTTGAGAGGCTGCTGATATCACAAGGGGCTTATCAAGATATGTTTAAATGGGTTGCAATTTGCAAGCAAAACCGTTCGTTTTCGTAAAACCAGATTGTTTGGGATCGCTTATAAAGTCGTGTCAATTAAGAAAACTTCTGGAAAATTTGTAGATGGTTAGAAGACTTGCGTGCAATAGCATCGCCGTCGCGTCTGTAGCCGTCGCGCCATCGCCGTCGCGCCGTCGCGGATCCCCCACAATTTTGAACCACATATTTGTTCCCATTGTACTTCGATACAAACATTCAAGGATAGAAGAGACGGGAAATCCGTGGCGGTGGCGCACGATTTTTTCGTAACTGCATTGCACAATAGCTGACATAAGTTAGGGGTGATTCCTCTCAACTTACCAAACAAGCATGCAGGGTCTTTCTCTTAGTTTGATTTTGCATTGAATTTGCTTTCTCAAAATCATTCGAATGTTTTGAACCACTGTAACTAGTCCAGTTTGGTTACAACACTGAAGTATTGCTTCCACTGGGAAAATTGGCTTTTGTCATAACATTTAAACGTTTTCAGTAACAGTGATTCAAACGCTCCAAGAGAAAATATGCTGGTTAAGGTGTGTAATGCAGCCTGTGGTTTCCCAGATTTTCGTTTTTATAAAACAAAGAAATACAAGTTGTGACCTGTTGTAACTAAAGGTTTCGCTCAAGTACTTCGGGAACCGCATGTGGTTTAATTATGCATCACCGGAATTTATAAATTTGCACTATAAAAACTGTTTCGCAATTAAAACCTGTTATCTGAAGATTTTCCCATGTCCTCATGAAGACCCGCTGGCTGCTGGCTGGAACGTCGGCGTCATTGTATTGGTTGCAATATAGTTGATCAAAGGCTATTATATTTTATCATGTTCCGTTGGCCAGTTCTGCTATTACAACATTCCGAAAAGTTTTTATCATTAATGAACTTTGTTATAAACAGTAAACGATACCGTAAAAAGTTAACTAGGAATGTATTTTACACGGCCATTTCTTAGCAAGTACCAATCGCTTCGCAAAAATTCGATAAATGCAAAACTCGTGGGCTGTTCCCAAATAAAGTTACTTGTTTGTATTTGTGCAATGACCAAACAATTCCTTTACTTATTTCGCGGTCCTGCAGCGATATTTGCCATCTGAGTCAGTTTCTCCAATTACTGGAAAAAATTTCATTCTGCAGCATCGCTGTTTTGCATATAAAAACATTCTTTCAAAATTATGTGAAACATCGTTATTGCTTACTACAGAAATTTGGATTTAATGAACTTTTCCAGCTTTCGGCGTAGTTTTATGAATTACCTGCATGAACGTATCGTTCGATCGGGAAAAGAGATGGCTAGTTTTTTTGCGCATTCACAATTTCTACGCGGATACTTGATGTTTCGATTTGCTTTTTTCGTTCGTGTTTCCTGGACATTTACGCTACAAGTCTAACAGGTATTTTGCTGGAGCTTTCAAAAGCTTGAGCCCTGTTCGAAAACGCTTGCCGTCTGCAGCACGGCGTTTCGAATGAGAAAAAACAACTGCTTTGGGGACAACGTTGCATTCAGGGCAGGGGCGGATCCAGCCAGCAAGATTAGGGGGGAGCGATTTCAGTAATATTTGGTAGTCAAGTCTCACTACGGGTTCACTACTGTAAGAGAGGTGTTGAATACTTCCACAACACTGCTGCGACAAAACAATGGACGGCGAAATGGCCTTATATCGCGAATGCTGTTTTCCGAATTGTACAAAATCATGGCGAATAAAGTTACTTTCGTAAGTTTTAGGAGGGGCGATCTCCCCAATCGTCCCCCATGAATCCGTCCCTGATTCGGGATGATTGTGTGAAGCAGATCAGTCGCCTGAATTTTGTTTGCGTGCTTTTTTCTGCTGGTCAATTGAAACCATAGTAACAAACTAGTCGCGAAGCAAAAGCATGCACGCAGAGCGTTTGCCTCAAACATGCAAACCGCCAATACGCTTGCAACAGACTCAGTGGGAGCTTTTTCACGGGTCGCCGCATCTTTCGCGAGCGCCGGAGCGTGAACGCAGATGACATGTAAAAAGATGCAGAACAACACGATAAGCATTTACGGACAACTTGCGATATAATCAATGACGACGAATAGAGCAGCACATAGCGATTCAACGGCGCTCAACGGGGCAATCACGTGACTTTTGATAAACAAAGAATACAACGCGAAAATCCTTCACCATTCATCGCAGAGTTTGGGAGAGTGGAAGACAGGAAGTACATTGTCAAAAACGCGAGGTTAGTTCGGTCTTGCAAGTGCCAAGCACGCCGAAGGCGTGTGCCTCACCTGCATAAAATTCTTATAAGTTGAAGCAAACAGTGCGATAGTTGTAGGAGCTTGTAAATGAAATTGACTTCGAAATACTTTTGCAAGCAAATGAGACTCGAGGTTTTGTCCGCCTCAGTGCTGAAATTTCATTAGCACATCTGTTCAAATACACCGACGGCAGTCTGCACCTTTTTAAAACGTCTTCGGTAACACTTGTGTCAGGATGCAGACATGTTGGTCACTGAAACAATACTTTTCACCTGACGCAATGGCTCGTATTTTCCGATAATCTTAAAATAATATTCAAGAAAGGGATTTCTGTCCATGCGTAGCATGGTAGACCTGCCGTATATACAGTATTCCTCTGTCCACAAAGTTCGGTGAAATTTCACAAAAGAGAGCAGTTTTGTCATAATGTTACAAAGCCATCGTAAAATTCGCTTTTCTTTGTTGTTTCATTTCAACAGCTTTTGACCAAACGGTGACGTTTTCCGTCCAAAAACGGTTTTAAACAAATTGCATATATCAGCCTCTTGCGTAATGTACACGTCAGCTCGACGCGCAACGATGTGTGGAGCGGGTACGACGAGTAACGCCACTCGCAACGCGCTAATCCGGGTTCACCACGACTCGGTCAGCGCCCTGGACTTCTGTAGTAGAATACGTCGCGTTGAAACCCTTCTTGTTGATTGTGTCGTCAGAATGGAAGCGGACGAGGAGAGAAGCTCCCGACGAAAACAGTGGGGGAGGTGCCTGAGTGCAACGAATTGCCGTCAGCAAGCTGCATTGCCACCATGTTACAACCCTGATTGACATATCCGTGTTCCGGAACTGGGCGGAAAGCCAATGTGCGGAGGACAAAGACACCACTTACCCCCACTAATTAACAAAAATACAGCGTTTGCAGGAAGAAAAATGTTTTGATGTTACTTGATTTGTAGTAACGTTGTAAAATTAAATTTTTCCTCCAAAAATTTTAGTCACACACTAAGTTTTTGCCTGCTTGCGCGTATGTTCTCGAAGAAGGTAGAGAATATACAGTAAGATTGCATCTAAAAGCGTAACTACTATGTCTATGAGCGTAACTCACGTGTTGTCCACAGAATCGGCCAAACCGCCTAGCTGAGTCTGAGGTTCCATCGTAGACTTCCACAAAATCGTAACTGCAGTCGCTTTCCTCTTCCACCTGTGACATCGAATTGGTTCAAGCATGCCAGAAACAGCAGCTGGAATTTCGACGGGACTTCGAATAACCTTACGTTAAATTGTCAGACACGGAAATTTGATCTAAATGCGGGCGTACGGTCGAAAATGGCGACAAGGGAAAATGTATGAAGCAGATGCCCGGTGTATAAGTTGCTTTTTCAAATATGTTTGCAGTAGATTTTCACGAAGCAACCCTTGGTTTTTGCCAGTCATGAGCGGCGAACACCCGCGAGGGAGTTTCTCAGAAAGCTTAAAGTTTTCCAAGAAAGGGGAATAAAAGAAAACAGAATAGAATCATCGGGAAAGAAGCCAGTCTATTAGGCTGTGCATGCAACTACGGAAATATCCACAGGAAATATATTCGAAAACACAATTGGCAACAAAACACTTGAAATGTAGCATCACGCTCAGTGAATATAACTACTGTAGTTTCGGCCATATGCATAAATCTTTTAGACCCAGGAATTCACCCAACCGTGCCTTTGCTTAAACACTCACGTAGCGTTAACAAGACGATTTCACGTAGGGTACTTACAGATATATCTGAAACAGTAGTGATCTGCTCTCGTAAAAAATAACTTCGGCATTAGGTCATCAAAACTTTTGTTTCAAATACTGGTAGTGCAAAATAACTGAGGAGAGCATAAGGTGCTCCAAGATTGTTCAAGTTAGAGATTATGCGTACAAAGCAAAGGTTCCATCAAATGTTTACGAGCTTGCTCCCTTGAGCGGCTCTGTATCATATTTTGATGCTTTTTGACTTGGAGCACTTCGCAAATATGACTGGAAGTGACAGATACTCTTTTGCTGTTCACGAAATTGTCCCAGGGAGAAAAAACTGTCATGAAGCTCTATTTGCATCGCTCAAGGAACGAGATAGAGAGCGTGAGGTAAAGTGTCCTGAAAGATCAACAAAAGTCACGAAAAATATGATCAGTCCGTAAGCGACGCGTCCAAGTGCACTAAAATTGTTTGAGAGCAATTAGCCTAACAAACTACCTGCTTTGCCAAAACGAAATACACTACACTTTCTCGTTGCAGCATGTGCAGCTGGTGACCGCTCTTACTTTTTGCTTTCTGGAAACGCAATATTACGAGCCCAGGGTCGATTGGACTTCCGCAGTTATTTCGCTACAGCTACTTGAAAAGAAAAAAGTTGTACCTCGAATTCTGGGAGCAACAGCTCAACGCCGTGGTCTCCTTCCGCTGTTATGATCCAGTCGCATTCCCTCCCACTGAGGTAGTTCGTGTCTCCGTATCTCGGATGCGAGTAGAAATCCTGGGACCGCCTGCTGGGTTTCAAGTTTCCTCCGCAAACTGTGACAAAGGGCAAGTTTAAGGCTGTGTTAGTTTTAAACAACGTCTACTTAGAGCTGACATCTTATTTCGCGCCACCGCACAAATGGCGTGCAAAAAGGTTCCAAAATTTACGGCGAAGTTTCGAGAAAAAATTTGCTCATGCGGTTGTTTGTGGAGGCATTCGTCAGAATGCCTTGTGGATTAGCACGACGTATTATTCGGAATCACTTTCAAAATTCAACGTGTAAGTTCGCAATCAGCAAATCCGCCTAGAAACAAGAAACCAGAATCACGTCGTGCATCACGGTCCACCTGGTTACATTTTTACGGACGCCACTTCACGACTGTTGGAGGCTCGTTACATTTCTTTAAAACTAAAATGGGTTGTCTATTTGTGGTGGCTTTTTCGTTCAACCAATTTCAACGAGGCATTTGGTGTTGTTTTTGTTTGAAAGCGGTTTGTGAGAACCTGATACGCTTGCACTCCCTTGAGCGGCTCTTTATCATATTTTGATGCTTTTTGACTTGGAGCACTTCGCAAATATGACTGGAAGTGAGAGATACTCTTTTACTGTTCACGAAATTGTCCCAGGGAGAAAAAACTGTCATGAAGCTCTATTTGCATCGCTCAAGAAACGAGATAGAGAGCGTGAGGTAAAGTGTCCTGAAAGATCAACAAAAATCACGAAAAATATGATCAGTCCGTAAGTGACGCGTCCAAGTGTTCAACTAAAACCAGCTGCACTGGAAGCAAGATGGTTACAATCGATGGCCGGAAAAATACCCGAACAAGAGTAGAAACGTTGTCATTGTTTAAAACCCCTTGAGGACCGCAAAAGCCGATATATCGTCTTGGGACTATTTTCAGTCGTACCTCTCCAGCCGATAGACCTCGAGAGCTGTTCAAACCCTCCAAAGATGCGGGAAGTCTTCTAGATTCGATTAAAAAAAGTTGGGAAGTTTTGGATTTGAGGCTTTTGTGGGTTACGTCATAATAGGGGTAGGTTTAAATCTTTTGGCCCGCTTGATCTGTCCCTAAGTCTCAACCGCAAGAAGGAGCTTTGCGCTTCATTTCTTAAAAGAAACTACGCAAAAATCCGCATACTTGCAGCCCTTGATTGGCTTTCTAGCGTTTGTGGTCAGCAAGTTATGAAGAAAACACAAAATAAACAATTACGTAATTAATTTATCTCTAGAGGATTCGCTGTTCATTTAACGACAAGGTGTTCAGGAGGAAAATTCTCGAGACAGACGTTTTCGCGAACCTGTAGTGTGCGAAGCGGCAAAGCCGCGCTTTTGCACCGAAGCGTCGGAAAAGAACTTGACAAACATCTGGTTGCTGCTTGAAGTGATGGCGTCTGGTTTTCTGCTGCCGCAAAACCGCCCTAAGATGGCAGCAGAGGAGGCGGAGCCATCATAAACCTCCAAATGGTCGTACGCGCAGTCCTGCTGACTTTCCAATTCGAATTCATTGAACACCTAGAAAAATAGTCGGAAGAAACGGAGTTGGTGGATTACGCGATGCGGTGACGGTGGTGCGAAAAGCATGACGACCACGTCGTTTTTCGGCGCAGCAATTCGCAACGCGGTAGTTAATCAAATCGGCAACCCAGCGACACCATATTTTTGAACCAGAACTATTCAGCTTCGAAGAAGAATGGCAGTTTGATGGCGAGTCATTACACAGTTGTTCCACAGCCAAACCGCTGTTGTCGATTTGATATGTTGTTTAGCGGTCAAATGGGCGAATCGACATATTGCACAATCGCCATGTCATCTGCATTATGTATCGCTGGATTGGATCTCAACGAGCTGTCGGTAAACCAGGGGTCTCAAACTCAAATTGCTGTGAGGGCCAAATGAAGACATGTGAGGTAACACGAGGGCCGCATTATGATGCTGGCGCTACAATGGCTGTACCTGAAACTTACTAGAAACAGCTTGTCTATCTTATGTCCTGCGAAAGGTTACAGGCATGTCATTTCTAGCCCTATGCAGTCCCGTCGCCACGGGGGGCTTCGGTGGTCTTAGCCCCCCAAATTGAAACATGAAACACTATGAAGCAATGGAGTTTTTGTCAATTTTTTGTGTCAAGCCCCCCCGCCACAAACGCAAAGCCCCACCGCAGAAACGCAAAGGCCCCTTATTGAAAACTTTCTGGCGACGGTTCTGGCCCTCTGTACCTTTGTTTAAAAAGAACTTGCTCACTCGCTTGCCGATAAACACCGTTGAATATACTAAATAACTTAAACGTTAAGTATTCAAAAATTCCCAAAAAGAACCGCGGGCCGCGTGTTTGAGCCCCCTGCGTTAAACGGTCGACGGAACCGCATCATACAAACGGTGCATGGAACCACACCATAAAAACGTTGCATCGAACCACATCATACAAACGGTGCACGGAACCGCATGATACATATTAGCAAAACTGGCAACTACGGGCGGAAACCAGTTTTTAGGTTGTGAGTAAGATCATCGGGAAAAAGTTTTTGGCCGGTTTCGCTTGTCCGCCGAAGCGTTAAGTGAATCTCAACATTTTTCACGAGCTCTCAATTGTGACCAAGAACGGATGCAACAACCGAACCTGACAAGGCTAGGGCACCTGAAAATAATAATTGCACTTAATTAAGTAAATTAAAATGGTCCCCTTCCTTCTCTGCAATCCGGCCGCAGGGCAGCCACGGTCAAATGAATGCTCTGCAGAAATCTCCTTCAGAACAAACAGATCGTTCAGGCTCAGTAGTGGTGACTTCAGCTGCAACTGTGTTTGTGCTCCATTGATGAAGGCACGAATCGGTGCAGAATAGAGATTTTAAAATTTGACCCGGGAAAGCTTGTTTAGCGGAATTGCTATCTGCAAAACTAGAATCAACGCCTACCAGTTTAACTCGATGTCCAGCGCTGGTCGACAGATGCCAGGTGCATTCCTTCCTGCTCGGGTATTTGTTTGGCCAGTTCGGACTGTTCAGTTCACCGACGTGCGATGTTATGCGGTGTTCGCAACCAGCTGAACAAACGTGCCAGAAAATTCGATTAGGACGCTGCCAGCAAAAGACGCTTGGGCCAAACGGTCAAGAGCATCGACGCAACAGGTAAAGACAAATTATCAAGGTGCCTTCGCCCTCCGCAAATTCGGCACGATCTTGTTTCTAGCTAGTTTTGTATTTTCACTGGTTGTCGAAAATGTATCAAGTCTTGCCCACTCCATCGAAATGATTTTATCGCTTCTAAAGTTTTAGGTTGATTGCATCCTTGGTGAAGAACTTGTGCTGAGTTCTACGACGAACTTCCTTGCTGTAGCAGTATTTAACTAAGGTGTTGTTGCTCACAGATACAGTGTTGGTTTCGCAGTTTTCAGAAAGCAGGGTGTTTACACAGTGACAGATACAGGCAAACTTGTCTTGAATTTATGGCAAAAAGTAAAAAATAACCCAGAACAAGAGGAAATAGGCATGACGGTAATGGTAATGGTTTATTGTTTCATATGACTCAGCCAATAAGCAGAAGCACCATAAAAGCCATCGCATGCAGTAAACCAACCATTAGTGAACA
>JGI24158J21664_10003640_pt1 | contig 19460 bp, 13 predicted proteins | sample Ectturendosymbi3_FD_21664 | JGI IMG/M metagenome (IMG submission 21664) | reverse complement strand
GGGGGGGGGGCTGGGTGGGCCATGGCTACCCCAGAATTTTGCTTGGCCCCCCTTGTTTTTTCTTAATTTTCCGTCCAAGTTTGTTTGGTTGACATATACAGTAGATAACTTCCGGCCAGCAATATTTCAAACGATAATTTAGTAACCCTCTAGCATGCGTTAAATATTTTCGAAATACATAATAAGCTGTGTTGTTTTTGACGATCGGGAAACTAGAGTTGTTTATGACGATACTTACCAGTGGTTCCTCAGATCCTGCTTTAAATTTAGTCAGACCGCGGTCGTGGTGTTGAAAAATTCATTTCGAAACTAAGACAGTCGCTGAAATGTGAAGATTATTCATTTGGCAAATAAATACAAAAAAGTCCTGCTATCTTGCCAGACTTCCTTTTGATCTTCGTTTTATATTCTTTTCACATTCTGTAATATTGCGCTGATGCCACTAATTTCCCTCTATCTATCTCTATAGTTGCTCACCCCACCCCTGTACATAGGCATGCTTTTTCCCAGTTTTTTGTTGTTTTTATGCTTATTTCACCTGACGTTGATTTCACGCTTTTTATTGCTTCTATTACTACTTGTAAAACGTCAATTAAAATTTGGTTTGTGTTAGCAGTAGGGCTGGCTGAGAAGTTGACCCAGGTGGTCTTTCGCCAACCCTTAGTGATTCAACATGTTAGAACACGATTACTAAGCTGCGAAACGTGAAATTTCTTATTTTTTCATCACTATATAATCAACTAGTGATCTTTGAATGTTATGGTATTTCCTCTTGCTGCTTCATGTTACTTCGTGATTTGAGTCACAAAAATGCATGAGTAAACCATACTACACCATCATAGATCTCACTAGCTGAGATTTAAGTTAGTGAAACAAGCAAATCCCGCTTTGGTCCAAAAAATGAAAAAAGGCAAGTTGTGCCTTTGTTGTTTGGACGCAAGGTTGAACCAAAACACTGGGCTTGTACGTCACTGCTTGCAGAAAACTGTTGGCTCTGGCTAAATTACAGCAAGGGTTTGCTTTCTGCCTTTTCCGCTTTCGCCGAGGCTTACGTACTGCCTTGGTCTTCGAACACTTCAGTTGTCAGCGATACTCCGTCCTACACTACACTTCTTATCGAACATAAAACAGCAGGGAAAAAACACAACACCAGAACGATGTGCTCTTTTTATCACACCCACTCGAAACTTTTATATGAAAGTTCCAATGAACTGCATTGCGGACAGTGATTGCGTACTATGGCACGAATGCGTCATCACACACCAACACGCAACCGCACGACCAGACGGCAACCCACACTTAATTGTCAATAGAAAAAACAGCACGGCACAGGCAAATTTGATTGCTTCATTTAGAACAAGCTGAGACGCGATAAAATACACTGGTAATTTAAGAAACGAAGCAGCAGGGCTGATGTTGATTGCTACTGTTGAGGCCACCTTTGCTCAAGTGTGTATGCTGCATTTGTGCTGAATGCACAACACCCCACGAGATAAACGAACACATTGTGTGCACAGTAGACACACTGGAACGTGTTGTTTTACAATTCATCCTTGCCCGTAGTTTCAGCGTCCACCTCGTCTTGCGATGCGTCATCCAATTCTTCTTCCAGTTCATCCTGGGGTAAAAAATCGGTTGAGATTGTTAGAAAATCTGTATAGAATTGAGAGATGCAACTAAATTCCCACTAATTTTAAATTAGTCGAAGTGTTCGATTAATCTGTAGTCGCTACAACTGTTTTAATCTTGCGAGACCTTCGCTGTAGGTTGCTACGAGCAAACTGGATGTGCATTTTTGAAAGCGAAATGAAGGGCCGCTAATAAGATTTGTAAGTGACAGATTGGTCTTTTTGCAATAAATTTTAAGTAAACTTTTCAGACCGTGTTGCAAACACCAACAAAGGGATAAAAGTGTGTGAAGGTTTAGTCTGTGTGTGGCTTTGATACGTTTCTGGCAATTATTGCTGAATTTCAAACAATGCTTTTAACCACTGCCTTGTACTTCAGTCAACAAATTACGAGACACCTGATGGAGAATTCAGTGGCGGCTCGTGTGTATGCACTGCGGAACTGCAGCACCCCCTATCTCCACGATAAATTGTTGTGAGGTCAGCTTATTGTTTCTTCGATATTTAAACCAGCATTAACAAAGAAGAGTTGACCATATGCCCTCCCTGCCCAAAATTTTATGCACAAAGCTAAATATTATACACTTGTTTAATTTTGTAAAGGAAGCACAAAATGACGAAAGCCTGGAGCTGTGACTGCTTGCAGCGTAGGTGTCGCCATAGCAAAGTTTGGGATGGGAAGGGTTGTGACCTGTCAATCAAGCACAGCCAACCTGAGAACTGGTGATCCTGGAGCTGTGGCTTCCGCAGCGCCGGGCTAGCAAGTGCAATGGCCTGTGACAAGTAGCAGTATCAGCTTGCTCTTTCCAGTGCTGGTGTGAGGCAGCGTGTTTAAATTGTAGGATCTGAAGCTTTTGATATGACACTGAACTAAACTGGTAGTGAGTCTTACTTGTGACCACATTTGATATGCATTTTTATTCTATACAGCTCAAAGTTCAAGTGAAAAATAATGGAATAGACATGGGTTTCTCCCTGTTTGCGCATGACGTTTTCTGTTGCCAGTAGGCTATAGTCCAAAGGTTCGCAACCTGGGGTACATGTACCCATAAGGGTACATTTAAGGTTATCAAAAGGAAAAACTAAATTATCATATTATTTGCTTCCAAATATTTATACATACACCAATGAATGTTATTTTAAAAAATCATTGCCTGTTTGTTGTTAAATATGTCTATGATTAGTAATGCTTTAATATTTTTGTCGTGAGAAACTTAGGGTACATGCTTGTCTATCGAAATGCTGAAGGGGTACACGGTCAAACAAAGGTTGGGAACCCCTGCTATAGTCCCTTTGTACGTCATTAGTGGGTGGTGATGCTTAACTTGATGTTTCCTCAGCTTCAAATCAGGTACACCTTAGAATATAATGAGTAGGCCTACAGATTTTTAATTGCGTCAGAATTGAAACCAGTTTTAAAAGTCAAGATTAAAATGTCAAGTAGGCTTCTGAGAAATACCCTTAACATCAAAAAAGCCTGACGTCAATTCTGTCCTACGATGTAATTGTAAAACATGTGGTAACACCGAATGTTTCAGCAAATCCTAAACCATGACAACTTGCACTTAATCTTTGAAAATTATTTCATGCAAATGGAACCGATGTCGTTCAGCATCGTTCTACCACTGAATGTCAAATCACTGTGTTAAGTTTTTCCAGGAATAACAATTGCCTGCCCTAACTGATCAGGCACTCCTTTCCCTAGTACGGATGTGTGATATGGTCACTGATAGTTGTTTCTGTTCTCGATATATTGAGTCAATGCGACTGCGACAACTGCAGTTGGTAAATTGTGACGGTATTTTAAGACAACCGGCGTGATGCGAAACAAACTTGTCTATGTGCGTGAGATAAAGGCAGATTGCGGTGGATGAGCAAACAACGAGCTGGATGTTGTTACTTGCGTCGGTCAGTAGGTGCTTAAAACGTTGAAGACACCAGTGCCTCGCCAGTCATTTTATCCCATAGCAGGTCACTGCTGCAGAGCAATACAGGGAAGCCTCACAATTGGATCGTGTAAAGAGAAATGTCACACGTCACAACAGTCCGCGCCGCCGTGGAAAACGTCATGCTCTTTAGTCTTTACAATATCTTTATTGGCAGGAGTTGCAGCACCCCCACGAATCACAGTCACACGAGCCGCCTGTGGAATTTGCCGATTAAATCCCGTCGTTACAAAACTATTCCTGGTGTATAGAGTAGACGAGACAAATGTTTGGCCAAAATTCTGATACGCAGTTGAAGGACAACCTCGCGAGCATACTCTACTCCAAACTTTTGAATTTAGGGCCAAAACAGCCGCGTTGAAAAACAGAGCTTTGACGATATCGCCAGGGAAACCCCTTTTTGGCCATCAATACTTTTTACAACAGTTCACCAAATGGTTTTCTGCTTTCAGTTCATGACCAGCTCTAAAGTGCATTTTACAAACCAGTTGTCAGTACCTTGTGGACACAGTCAAAACAATGGAACACAATCATGTGGCTTTTACCAAATGTGATTGTTGCAGTAGCAGTTAACTTTGCTTAATGATATTTCGCAACCGAATCGATTCGTAGTGTTAACAGTGCGCCTTTGTGCATGATCCTTGATATAGCGCTTTCACATCCACGATAGGATATGATGACGAAGCCACTAACACATTGATTCTGTGGCCAAATTTTTATCGAATCTGTCCGCTGTTGGCCTGCGTCGTCAACCGGATTGGTCACGCGAGTTGCTGCGAAATGTTTATCGCCAATGTTTTCCCGAACTTGCCCGAGAACTGATGAAAGCGATAGACCGCTAAGAACAATGTGAATCTCGGAGTCTTACCATTTCGTAGATCTGTGCTAATACTAGTCAGCAATCCGGAACTAAGATTGTTTGCCTAAGAAAGTGTGGTAGAAAACCTTTCATATGTATTTTCACGTTTAAGCGGAGCCTGACGAAATCGACTATACCGTTACCGGTTCATCTCGTCTCAATGCACCTACACTTAATACATAGCATTGCGAAGAACACTAACCTTATGCGCAAACTGACAACGTCGTACTTTTGAACTTGTACCGTTCGAAGACCAACCCAGTCATTACATATGATGTCCACAACTTCGAATACAGCATGCACTACGCAACTTTAGGCAACGTTTTGCATCGCTAGCATGCATGAACAAAAAAATAAAACGAACCATTATAACCGAAGGTGCATGCCAATCAGCAAGGTGCGTGATTCGAATAAAAGCAAGAAGCAGCATAACAGCAGAGCATCGCAGGAACAGAAACCGTAGGAACAGAAATCGCAGGGATGTATCGGTTCGGCCCGATTAGCATCAAAACTACATGACTACAGATGACAAAAAAGTAAATTAAATGCCGGTTTTGAGATCATTTTTTCAGAAAAATAGATCTCACTTTAATAAACCTTAGACATCCAATCAAGAATGTATTTCTCAAATCCGAAAATACACTCAAAAAACAATTGGTGCAGTGGCAAAAACCGTGAACTTTATTAGTATTATTGCAAAACACATTTAAGAAACATGTAAACTATTCCCACAGGTCTTGCACAATGCGTGCATAACCTTGACTTGATCTGAATTAACTTTCAAATCAAACCCTACATGGCTGAATAGAAATACAACTGGACAATGCTTTTCTGTAAAAGAGAACGACTTTATGCTCTGCGTTGTAAAAGATGGATATTTTAGACTGATCGGAGAATTTTGAATTAGAAAATACCTCTTTAACCAAGTATGCAAACCACCCTGTATCATGCTCCGAACATATTTGGTTTGCCGTGACTTAGCAACTAGACGTAAATGCAATGATATACAATCACTAGCGTTTTAGTGGCAGGAGTTATTACGTAACCTAATCCTCTATCGCAGATCTTTATATTTAAGTAGGAGTGACGAAGGAAAAAAGTAAACCGTCACTGGTCAAAAATTTCGGGAGATTGCGAACATTCCCGTTGAGCGAAAACGCATGTTTAACGAAGTGGCAACAATGCCCAGGTTTACAACTGCCAGTGATAAAAATTCTTTAAATCGTTACTCCAAAAATCTACGCAGTAGTAGGGTCGCTTTGGGAGTAAACACTTCCGCATCTCGTGCACCAGGTCAATATTGCCCATTTTCTTTACTTTGTTAATTTGAGGATGGCCGCGGAACCGACTGAAACAATGGACGGAAAAAGTGAAAATAACTCTCTGTTCGAAACGCGAATGCAATAGGTCCGTCGCTTGACTCGCACTTCACAGGATAGTGAGCAATGGCCGGATAAAAAGTAAAAATATTCCAGATAGCCATTGATTCCCAATTTTTTTGGCCGCGACACACTCTGTAACACTCACGTGTTTTCTCACGCTGCACACCAAAGCTGATGACCGATTAACAGAAACACCCTCTTTAGAAGAGTCGTATTCAACAGATTCAGCAATTTAGTGACACACCTGGGAGTGTATTGCGGCACACCAGTTGGGGAGTACTGACGTCATCAGACTTCAGGAATTAACAACAGCTTTCAACTTTGTGTTAACCGATTTTTGTGACCACTCTCATTTACCTGTAATTCGCCACCTAGGCGCAATACTAGTAGTCCAGTGTAAGGTTTTTTGGGGGACTAATACATCTTGGGGTCTATATTTTTGTTTGTATGATACGTTTAAAACAAATTTTTCTGGGCACAACAAAATTTGGGGTACACTGCCCTCGAATGCCCCCGTGGCCAGGGCCTGAATACCACATTTGTTTCACACACTTGCCACCGCGTTTCCTGACCCTAAGGTCGACCGCTTGCTTTATGCCCGGAGTCGACCCAAGGCCTGGCGACATGTTCGAAAGTAAACACTGTCACCTGGTACTTCGACTGAGGGCAAACCCATTTGAAGAAAAAAACAACCTGTTTGGAAAACTTTAAAGGCCAAGGAAGTTCCAAACAGGACAATGGAAAAAATGGGCATGTGCTTTATCAGGAGAAACAAAATTCAACACCCCAACTCACCCAAACACGCTCACCTTTGTCAAATTTTTGTTTCTGTGCGCATGACACAGGAAAGCTTAATCACGAGTTATTTCCCACTAGTTGTCTTTCAAAGTTTCCAAACGTCTTCACAAATTCGGTGACTTAGTAGATGATGAAAGCGCGAAGTATTTATTGGTCATTAACGGACAATCAACAAACACTATTTCTCTTGAACGAACAACACGACACCATCAAAATCTCTTCACTTCTTCATTTGTCAGCGAAGTTCAAATAGCGAGGAGATACCAAAGCAATCAGTACCACTTAGCAAGTTCACATATGCACGCATTAAATGCATTCTGCTCTCTACAGCTCTTCGTGTTCCTTTTCCTTCTTCTCAGGCTCGGAAGGGGGATGAGCTTGAGGTCCACGGAGAACTTCTCGGTGCAATTTTGCAGCGAGATCCTTGGGATCTTCCTTGGGCATGACGTTGTTCAGTTCTTTCATCATCTTTTCCTGACGTTTGTCAACCACATAGTTTTAGAACAAAGCGAACCACCGCCGCAGTGCTACGCCTGAACAAACCACCCCTGCAGGTTGTCGACCTTACTGCAAGCAACGCTTCAAACCCAATCGAAACACGCCAAGTAATAAACCACCAACTCCAACCACAGCTGCAGGCAAGTAACTCTCAGCTCGGACCGAAACGCTACGCCGGTACTACTCTTCCGTTTGACCGAAAGCAGAAAACTTTCCATGCAACAAACTACCCTGATGCGCCTCAGCAACCTTGTCTGAATTTCCAACATGCAATAGTAAAACCTTACTTGGATTTCCTTAATATCAGGATGTTTGTAAGCGTCTGGTGGCATCGTAGGATGTACGGAGTACTGTTTTAACACACCAAAAGATCCTTGATTCACATGAAAATCAGCTTGGACAAAAATACCGTCGCCACGAAACTCAGCAGCACGCACATGCCAACGTCCAACTTATCGACTTTGCTACCACCACCCCTATTTCCTTACAAGTGGAAAACCTGTCAAATAACTTACATCTATTTTTTCTTCCGCCTTCTTCGCTTCTGTTTCAACCTAGGTAAAGACAATCGGCACTTGATAAACACCCACTGCGTCACAGACAACTGACCGGCAACGCGAGAAGGTGGTAATACAGAAACTCACTGTGATAGTTTCCGCTTTTTCTTCTTTCTTGGTTTCAGCAGCTTTTGGTTCTTCCTACACGCGCCAAACAACATTTTGACACAAAACTCGGCGCCGAATGACGGCAAACAAGACAACCCCTTCCAACACCAAGCTACTTACTTTTTTTCCTGGCTCTGCCAAAGGTTCCGAGACATGTCCTGGGGGTGGAGCGTACTGAAACATTGGCAGCAGTGTCAAACTACNACTTCGTTAACGACCACTAACGTTTAACAAACGAATACAAACAGCTGCGATTACCTCTTTGGGGGGAATTCTTCCCGTAGGAATTCCTCCCTACAAACAAACAAACAAACAACTTGTACGCTTTGAAGTGACTACCCTCTCTACTCTTTCTGTCATGCATCCAAGATGTAAACCTTCACCAAAAAACGAAAGATTCTACCCTACTACTACATTGCACAAAACATGCATATACCCAGCTCAACTTCATCTGTCTGAAACCTACAACAAGCCATCACCGATGGTAACGACTGCCTATAGCAAATATACGCCCAGTCGGTATTGCAGACGATAGTGATTTCCTGATAACTTGACATCTTACTATTCCAAGCCTCTCCGAAAACCGTGCATATTTCTGCCACTTTCATAAATCCTCTTCGTAGCATTAAACAGACAATCACTCTAGCATGCTCCCTCCACCTGTGAAGCTTGCATAGTATCACAACACACCATCCCTAGTATCTTTTACATCAGGAGACAGCACCAACTGCACAACCAACTTGAGGTGAATGCATGCGATGCTTGCGAATATGGTGCATCAGCGTTTTGCCCGTGCTTTTTTTACTCTACAGACAGATACCATTGTCACGCGAATGCCTCATTGTCTTCTCAGAGAAGGTGATCACTCAAAATCAAGCACAGCGTGTATTCACGTGCTTAGCTTCGACCACGGATGATCTTCAGTTAGGTAGGTGTCTATTTGCCATATTTACGGTAACTGGATATGTTCTGAGTTCCCCATAATAAATTATTTTCTCTCATAGCAGAAGACCGACATTCACCCACGCAAGGAGACCTACGACCGACAATTGGCAGCGTGCAGTCTACAGTATTCTCACTTGACAGCTTTTGGTTAGTAGAAGGGAAAGCTGACAGCATGCTGCGCAAAGAGGCAGTTGCAAGGAATGAAACAAAGTCTGGATATGACACAAAAGGCGGTCGATCTGCAAAAGCTCTCCTGAGCCAGCAATACATGACCCACGACGCGGTGAAAGCATCATATGAATACAAAAATCACCCACGTCTTCTTAAGGAATTTCACGAACATCTAAGCGACACTAGCTCTGCCACAAGCTAGGTCTCGCGCGTGGTTGTTCAAGTGAAAAGCACGTTAGTGGAAAGCACGTGCATAAGCACAGCGGTTAGATTCGTCTACGCTAGCGCGTGCAAATTAACCGGTGTTTGCGGTTGGGCGTGGGTGTTTTGCCACAAGATAACTGAAAGCTTCGCTGCATGCTGCGGACCCACCACCGCTATCTACACACCTCGTCCATCTCCTCCTCCTCATCGTCACCCCCACCACCACTCACTTCTTTGCCGTTCGAATCCACGAACTTGGTCATCGCCTCCAAAGTTCGGTCGCCGTCGTAATCGATCACCTGCGAGTAATGACAATTAACCTGCATATTACGACCAAGTTCATCCACTGCAGAAGGAAATTGGTTAAAACGCAACTTTTAAGGATTTCAGGTGACTTTTTGCGAATCAAAACAAATACCACCATCACTTCGTTTTCAAACTTTGATGACGTAAGCAGGACGTTGCATGCCACGGTTGATGGGAGGACTAATCTGACCAACCAGACAATATGCCGCCCTGCTAAAGGCTAACGCGGGGTTACTACTACCACCAGCTCTACAAGTGCATTAAATATTTTAACAAACGTCTTACGTCTCTACTTCCGGAAGGGAAATATTTCAAGGTCGGGAAGCCGCTGACTTCGAAGTCTTCAACTTCGTTCGCAGTGGCGTCCATCTTGGCAATAACTACGTCATCTTTGTCCTTGAAATGCTCTCCCAGCTTTTCCCAGATAGGGGCCAGGGACTTGCAGTGACCACACCAAGGGGCATCTATTACGAATGATCGAGCGGTTAATTTAATGCAAGCTACCGCAGTTCAAGCCGCTACTTTTGCACCTCAACCACTGAACTGGAAGCAACAGCAAGTGACCTTCCAGAGAGACAGAAAATTCATAAGAATTTTCTTCGTAATGACCATCCACTAATACCAGTGCAACTGCATTCAACTCCAAATTTAAGTTTGTTTTTCAGCAAACAATCGCACGCAACAAGTTGAACTTAAGCCGTAACGTAAATTTCATTTTCAGAAACAGGCGAGCTGCATTGTCCGCAACTGGAAAACTTTGGCGCCAGACCACTTCTGATGAAGTGCACAAGCAAGACAGCAATTTGCTTAGATGCCATTCACTCCAGGTGAGAATTTGAGTTGGAGGGATTCGTAGTGGGCTTGCAGTATAACAATACTACAAGCGCGTTGCACGGGTATGAGCTGTTCTTTTACCGCCAATGTTCTAAACGATCTCCAAACTGCCGCTAAATCCTGAACTTTCTCAACACTTATGCAATCGAAGCATAAATGGCAAGTATCACTCTACCTTGCTACTCTAGCAGATTGACACGTACTCGTCTATTACTGCCTTGAGGGAAGAGCAGGAGGGTCGGATACGCCAATGGCGTCACGCCCGGTATATCGTTTTTAGTGCCGTCTATTCTGGCTATGATAACGCCTGGGTTGGCGACGTACCTCCGGGCAAGCCTCTCCCAAACCGGGACGAGGCTTGTACTGTGCTTACACCATGGCGCATCTATAAAAAAAACAAAACATCAAAAACAGCGGTTACCAACTGAACCTGAGACTCGAACACACGACTATCAACTCGTAACAGCTTCGCAGAACAAGTGCCGCGAACTTACAGAACTCGACGAAGACTTTCTTGGACTGGTCGTAAGCGACCTCCTTGAAGTTCTTTCCCACCAGAACATAGACAGGGTTTTTGTTCCAGTCCTCCGGAATCTCGGCGCTCATCAAGTGTCGCTGCGCAACGAAACAAGACGCGCGGCGTCAAATAAAATCGCAGCAACGCCGCGAGTGATAATGCGCGCGGCGCGTAACGGTTCGCATGCGATGAAAACGTGTTACGTGGCACGTACGCTCATTAACCACCAAAAGAGCAATCACGCGTTCTGACCGAACCGGAAATCATTAAAGAATTCTACTAAGTCCCTTTGCATCATTATCATTATCATTATTGCTAATTCTTCGACTAATCTCAAGCATCAAACACGGCAGCTGCTAACAAAACACGCACTTTCAGTTCTCCGCCAAGAACTTTTTCGGTGAACGAAGTAATGGCCTCAGCGCTCAGGTCTTTCGTTTCCGGCTTAAACTTGGCCATGTTTTCAGACATTTTGATGATTCTGTAGTCGGGAATGTCGTCCTTGGTCAAACCGAAGAACTCCATGACCCTTTCGTTGTCTGGCAGGTCGGTGTCGATGTAGATGAAAAGCACCTGCGAAAGAATTGAACATCGAAGAAAGAACTTCTATTTTCAGTAGTTCATACTTGATACGCATTTATACTGCGGTAACAGTTACAATTGGCCGTTTTCAGAGCAACCTCAGTGCTGATGTGGCGCTTCAAAAGATCCGCACCTCGAATACAGTTTGACATTACTGTTCAAGCGGCACTGAAATAAGCCGAATGAAGATTCGTACTTGCGTTTGAAGAAAAAGTTAATTTTTTCCACAAACAAGCTCACGTCTTAGACGGACTTCATTAGTTTTAAAATTGAACGGCATGATGAATTGACTGTCGGGATGTTCGAGAATGCGGACAATTTAATTCGAGAAAGGGGAAACGAAGATTGCTTGGTAGAATGATAAAAGCAGATTGCGTACATTTCACTCGTGCACGCTGAGCAGCTGCCGAACGCACGTCACAATCCAGCAATACTTGATTCTTAGCAAATGTCTTCTCACCTTTCCTTTGAACTTTTCGGCTGCTTGTTTTAAGTTGGCAATCGTTTCTTCAAACTTGGCGCTTGCTTTCGAGATGAACAGCAAGTTGTGGACTTGGATTTCGCCGCCGAATATCTTCGGAGCAGACTGAAGAAACAGAGAAATGTGTTTTAATCAAGAACGAAATTTCTAATGCAGTTTCTTAGTCTAACATCCAGTTCTGAGACTGTTTAACGTAGAAGTATTGGCAATGCAATGCAGCTGGGAGTATAAGTTTATCGTAAAACCTGTTCACGACTAGACAGTGTGAGACAAACAACTATCAAAGCGAATGCAATGAGGAAACGGTGTTCGTATGGTTCTACTCAAGTTTCTGTCACAAAAGTTAAGGTTTAAAATGCCACGATACATTCAAAGCTACTGGTTAATTTTATGATACTAAGACAGCAGAGATTACTGTTGGCGAAATACATTTTATGCCAAGCTACACAGTCAAAATGTTACGCCACAGTTTATTTGCAATATTAAATTTTACCGAACTGGAGTGAAGCCGGAGCAGCTCCTGACAAACATACACAGTACGTCATACAACAAACCAACAGCTAGCTATCACCAATCTAACAACAGCAACCGATCGAAAACATGCCAGCATTTAAAACAAGTATCAGTTCCTCATCAAAAATTCCTTTTCTTTTACTGTTGTGAGCACTTAGGTACACGGAAGCATTTACCTCTGGAGTAAATTCTGTTACCAGACGAAGTTGATTTTCTTTAACAAATTTGCTAAGAGCCTCATCTTCCGACAGGTCACCAGAAAAATCCATCCGTCCTTCATCGAACTACCACCGAAAAATAAACGTTCGGCTAAAAACTAAGCTAGGTTTGCAAACCACACCACCTCAAAACGCACACGTAGAAAAACTATGCCCCGCCCAGTGACTACGTCACACGTCATGCTCAGTGCTCTTTAGCACGGATACCTCTTCGTTCATCTCCTGCACTAACGGAGCAATTGAGCGAAAAACCCACGGACCAAGTTTTTCTCCATGTATTGTGGTTTGAGTGGACTTTTCTATTGTCCCGTCGCCCATCTTGACAATTCAAAGGCAAATTCAATTGGAAAGTCGAAGCGATTCTTAAACAAGATTGAAACTAAACAGCGACTTGAAAACAGCGACTTGAAGCACCTGTTTGAAAACTGCGATTTCGCCGACAGCGAGAGTGGACTTGGCAGCAACACCAGCATCATAGATTACGCCGAACGGTACATCATCAATGGTATCTGCGACTTCAATGTATTTCTTAGCATCTGCGTTTTCACCATCCTGAAATAAGACATAGGAATAAACTAACAACATTATAAAAAACACTGAGTGTCATGCATATACCTGGAAATTAATCGCCAAACGAAGTTTTTATTGAAAAGCAGTGGTTTCTGAATAAACACGTTAAACAAAATACAGCAACTTACAGGAATGAACTCGAACTATAAAATTCAGTCCAAGTTAAACGAGGCAATCAGCTAGATGCAACGCTGTTAAATTTAAATACAAACAACTTACTGAAAAATGTCCAATTACAACAACTTCGTTGTCGGTCTTAAACTTCTGAACCTCTTCATCAGACTTAAGTTCTGTTGCAGGTGGACCGGTCTTCTTTTTGAGCCAGTTTACAATATCCTCAGATTGCCTTCCTCCTGTCAATTTAAATTTAAAAAAACATCACCATCAAATAGTGCAGTTGGCCACTATCTGCCTCCACCGCTGAAACTACTCTGAACACACACGCAAACGCTTGCAACAATAAACAATATTTTCCAAATACCGCAACCCAACGCTAGATGCTCCAAAGAGCAAACCCCGACTATTGCTAAGTTCATGCAAGGCACTCAAATCTTGCCCTTATATTGCACTGTTCTGTTTCCAAAGTTCTTTGAAAATATGATGCCAGGATAGCCAGTGATTTGCATTCGCTCTGTCAAAGCTGACTCGGTAGAACCATCTATTTTTGCCAACTTTATTTCAGGCCTCTGCGTCTTTAGTACATTCGCTGCTTTTATCCACTCCTTTTCAAGATCAATACAGTGTACGCACCAAGGTGCATCTGCATATTAGAAAAAAATAATGTAAAACTAATGCAGAGACCCATTACCTCCATATTCTGATGCTTTTCCGTTTTTCATAAATTTCAGAGTAGGGTAACCGCGCACTTCATATTTGCTACCCAACTCAGTGTGAACGGTTGCATCCACCTTGGCAAGCTTAACTTCAGAACCTTCTTCTTTCAGTTTGGTAGCAGCTTTAGCATATTCAGGCGCAAGAGCTTTGCAATGACCACACCACGGTGCATCTTTTAAGAAACAGAAAACAAAAATTTGGCCAAATGCAGATGAGGAAGTTCTTCAGGCAAGAAAATGTTTTTGAAGCTACACATCGGTACTGGGCAGTTCGCCCGAGAAAAGCACTGGGCCGTTTCGCGGTTTTACCGTAGTTCGCCCGTTGCCTAAAACACTTTGAAATTGAAGCGGAAACAAGGGCTACCGCTTCCACCACATAATCTACTTTATTTATTATCTACTTTATTTATTCATTTTGTAACTAGTGAAGTAACCTGAGGTTTGAGTCAGGTGGGAAACATATATGAAAGGGGCCCACTCTGAAAAAAATTTGAGAAGTGATGGTGAATCCAGATGTGAATGGTTTTATATTGAAACTCAAAATCCCCGAAAAATGCATCTACTAAAACCAAAAGAATACTTAAACTGAAATATAAGTAGGGGCCAAGTTTTTCCATTTAGCTTGCCAGGGGAGGGCAATTCATCCCTCTGTCTCCGTCAATTGCGCCACTGCACGTAACTCGGTACCAAGTATTACCTATCTAGTGGTAAAGCTAAAGAAAGTTGCTCTACATATTATGTAGTCTCATGTAACTAGAAGGAACACTAAAACACAGAAAATGAGCATTTCGGATGAACTTCAACATTCACTGTGCCAACATAGCATTGCATGACTTCACTGCTTGTTGATTCTGCACCGCAGTTAGATAGCGACATGTGATCCTTGAAAAAGACTGCATAGCAACATTTGTTTGTGGCATCACAATAACACAAATATTTGCACTTCACATCAATGAGTTGAACTTCCTGGCATTCATGAAGAAATTTATCAAGATAAATAATGAAATTCACAGCGACAGAACATCACAGAACACATGATTGTATATTTATATTTTTCAATATTGTGTTGGTCAACTAGCAAAGCTATGGTTACATATCAGCTTAAACTTGCATTGGGTATTATGGATGTTGCCTACAAACAAGTTTAATCTATTCGTGCAAATATTAAACAGCTTTATACAAGTGCAAAATAACATATGCGCAAGTACAGGGCATAATGAGGGGGGAAAGGGGGGGCACAGTTCCCTAGGTGTCGAATCACTATGGGGGGTGCTGAATGACTACGGGTGGCACTGAAAAGTCCCAACAACGTCACAAGCAGTTTCTGCAATACAGCACATTTGCTTCCGAAAGACTTCAGGTTCAAATATTGGGGCCCCACACTTGCTTCTTACCCCAGGCACTATCTAACCTTGTTACGTCCCAAGTGTACCAACACTATATCTCATTTTAGTACATGGTGATGAGAGACAACACCAAACACCACGACATCGTGAGTGTTCTGTTTTCGTATCCAGATTTATTTTCTCAATCCATCAGAAAGCTGTGAACAATTTACTTTTTACTAATAACGAATCGTTAATTTTCATGCACCCTTCATAGAATTTCTTTGTTTAATGTTGTTAATTTTGATACAAAACCATAAACTGCATAAAACTACCTTGTCCAACTATGTTGGCCTTGATGCCTCTTACTGGTCAATACAAAAATATCACCATTGTCATGCCCTCTTTCTATGGGTCCTCTTGTCCCCTGTAGCCTCTACGGGTATTGGGTCACCATCCACACTGTTCACCATTGCTTTTACCATATGTCTCTTGCTTCCTTTGCTGCCCACAACCTTTGTACTATCATGGCTGCTGCACAGCTTGCTTTGTCTTAACTCTCAATCTCCATTGCAAGTCACTTATCTCACCCATGTGCTTACCTCATTACAATACTTCATGCATCGACTGCTTTATTTGCATTAATATACTGCTAAATTGTAATGGTTGATTTGGTCATGTTCCTTCTGTTATGATTGTGCTTAATGAATTTTTAACTAAACCCTGTGTACTGCTGCAATGTCATGAATATTTTTAATTTGTTATAAATGGTCAAGGTGCCAGAATACCAAAAACACAATACAGTACAACTCAACCTATACTGTATTTGCTTCATGTACTGTACATTGACAATTTTCCTATTTTAGCATAATTTTTCAGTCCCGGCGGAAATACTATGTTTTATGTATATTTTTGTTTGTCTCCATTGGTTTCACCTACATCAGTACCACTTTTTATCCTACCAAAGTAGTTTCTTCATTCATAATGGCAATTGTGGCTAAAAACAGCAAGCATACTTACATACTTCAATATAATCTAGGCTGGAATTTTAATTTACTGTGACCTAACTATCTCAGCTGTGAAACACATTACCTCAACAAGCAAATACTTTTACCACAATTTTTGCTTGCATTTTTTATTTATTTGATGGTGCTTGATATCAGGTGGTAAAAAAGTTTATATAATGCACCTCAACAGTGAAAAAACATGTTGTCTTGCGATTGTTTATGATCAGTATTCCACATATATCGGCACTTATTCCAAACACCCCCATAACATGGGGAGGATAGGTAATTGCACTGGACAAAGCAACAAAAATTGGGTTTTATGAAGTAAAAATATTATTATACTGATACATTGGCAGATTTATAATACCTAAACATTTACAAATCTTTACTTGTGCTTATATGAAAATACTGATTTTATTTTTGTGGCAGGCTCTACAATATTGTAGGTTGTTAATAGTATACAGGTTAATATTTGAGGTTAGTTTCACAGAAACTGGGCCAAATCCAGCTTTAACAGCAAAGGAGTTCAAAACCATAATTAGGCAGAGCCAATAAGGTATGAGGAAAGCTCAGTCCAGGTTTCTTCAATATATTTGCATCCAGACAAGGGAACAGCCAAAGTGTAGGTTAGTCAACATGCCTATAGCCTTTAACAGTAGGACAGCTGTTTTTGCATACCTACAAGGACTTGACGCAATGCTTTTCAAATTGCAGAAATGTGAAACATTAATTCAGAAGTGTTCTTTTTCTTTTGAAACTACTTTCTTGCTACTTTCTGCTGATTTCTACTTTTTTATTTGGAAATACAAAAATCTTACATTCACACCCGATATTTGTGTAAAAATAACTAATACAGTATGTGTTGTGCATGCAGTATTAAAGCTCATGATTTACACATTTTGTATGCACAGGCACCTTATACAGGTTTTTCAACTTTGAAAAGTATCAATAGTGTGATTTATGCCTTTTGAAGTAGAGAATATGAACCCTTGTTTGACCGCAGGTGTGGTGTTACAGTTTTAGAGGCTGAAAAAGTCTTCTGCTGATGCTTTCCAGACAATATTCCCTGTCAGGTCTTCTACCANAGTGCGTATTTATCATCTGCAGCTTATATATTGGTATGACAGATGAACTTTTAAATTACCTTACTGTTGATAAAAAACATATCAAACATCATAAGACACTTGCACAGTTGCCACCTTCTAGTTCCTGCTTTCATAGAGTCATTTGATCATACATCACCTCCCGCTTCGGTGTCATTGTATTACAGCATTGAGTTGGGGTTCTTGTTCAGATTTTCATTGCTTGAAACTTGAACATCTGGATGTAGGCTACTCAAAATTGCCACATTTTTCTTTGATTTGTACTGGTATGATGTAACTGTGATCAGTGTTTCACTATAAAACTGAAACACTTCTGTTTTGTATAGCTCCTTTTTCTTTTTAGACTCTGCTGGGACTTTGTTTTGTCGCNTTGTGCTAATGAGACTGCACTTCCTTTCAGTGAGTCACTGTACCAGGTTAAGTGAGGTGAAAAAATTAACATGTAACATTGCAACTGTTGGCAATTTATTAGCGTCAAGGCAACAAAATGTTTAGCATGCTTTCAACTTTATAGGTGGAGAACACCTAGCAGTATCCAATATCTGGTGATTTAAATTTCCTGCCAAAACCACTCAGTGACACTGGATATTGCCGTGGGAACTCACCTGGGATTGAAAGTGTTAACATGCTAATTATAACTAAAGGATAAAGTTTTACCTAAAAACAGCTATTTCAGAAATCTTTAGCTATGACTTTGCAAAGGAAATTCTTTATTATTATGCAAGGAGTGTGCAACTTAATAATCACTGTAGTAAAAGCACTTTTACTAATCAGAATCTGTATAGATGTAATAGCAAAATGCCAAGTTTTGTCTGCAAGCTTTTCAGAACCATGGTTTATAGGTAAGGACTAACACTTGTAACAACAGGCACTAATCACCTAACAAGTGTTTGAAGAAGTTATTTTTACTAACAGCAATTCAATGATTCATATTCATCCCTAGAAAAAATTCAAAATCAAGGATTAATAAACCTAAATGTCATTGTAACAGTTGCTTTTAGACTTGAATTGTGAATGGGTTAGAAAAATAAGACAGTATTCAGATAACCCAGCACGACGATTCCTGCAATATACATGAATTCGTTTGAAAAGAAATCTTAAAAAGAGCCAAATCTTTCAGCCAGAAGTAAAAATAAGCTCCGAGTACCTTATTCAATTAAAACAAAACTTTATAAAAATTTGAATAATGAAGAGTGTTATTTTTTAGAAATATGAAGTATGTATAGTGAGTGTAGTGTGCTTTCCATACTGGTTCATTCCCAAAAACACAATCTGTAGTCCACTGTACATTTACAAATGATTTCTAAAAGAACTCAACTATCTCTGCTACTTCTGACTAGCTTCTATAAATACTTCCTGTGGCTTTTGAGTCATGGATTAACTGTATTACATTTCATCTTTAACCGCACTGTAAAAACGTCCTTGCCAAATGCCAAGCACTTCTTTTACCCACATCTTCATCATACCATCATGGCTTTCACTTCTTAACATGCATTGCCAATCACTAAACTCTCATCCCTGTCTCATTTGTTGATCTGTATATTCTCAATCAACTCTTCATTTGTTGCACAATTTAACTGTATCATGATGATGTATTTTGCTGTAAATTTTTATTGTTTCCCATTTTTATAGTGTTTGATTCTCTTGAACAACCTGTATTTTTTTTAATCACAACCAAGTAGGGATACTAGCTTGTAGTTTAACAGCTTGAATAGGCTGGCTTAAGTTTGGGACACTGGGACAGATCTTCATGATACGACCAAGAAATATTATTGGAACATGCTTAGTTTAAGCAAAAAAATTCCTTAAAACTTCCATAATAGTAGATTTGCAATCGCTGCTTGATTTGATCAATTATTGTACACTGCTTATCACCATTCATCAGGATTTCCCCAGGAAAATGACATTACATATCTGCAGCTTGCCTACACATCTACAATGTCTCCAATGGCATTGCAAAATTTGTATTACATCAGGAGCATACAATCTTTTTTCAAGGTGTAGGACACGGGTGTACGCCAAGGCAACAGTTCGCAAATAACGAAAGTAACTGTAGCCTAGTAGACGGAGCACTG
>JGI24158J21664_10003638_pt1 | contig 19463 bp, 9 predicted proteins | sample Ectturendosymbi3_FD_21664 | JGI IMG/M metagenome (IMG submission 21664) | reverse complement strand
GACAGATGGTAAAGGTGGCAGTTGACTCGATGACCTCACGGTCCCTTCCTGTCTCCTCGCAAAAGTGAAATAAACTGAAAACTAATCTAAACTTAACCACCAAAGCTAAAAGCTAAATTGACTGAACAATGCTATAGCATACAAGTTACAACCGACATTCTATTATGACTTCAACAGCATGGGTATTATTATACCGTCAGAAATACCACATAGTGAGTTACAATCTAAAAAAGTTGCAAATTAGTTTAGAGGCATAACTTATGTAATTTTTTGGCTTCACTTAGATCAGTGTTAACTTAGGTCGTTTAAGTCTGAATCTCTCTGAGATTAATTTAATGTGACTGTCTTTGTTCGTTTAAAACGTTATCACATTTTGCCGCCCTTCAGCAACGTGCCGCCCCTGGATTTATCCACAAGATCCAATGGGTAGCTACGCCACTGCTTTCATGTAGTTCAGAAGTTATCTTCGTTAAATTTGCATGATTTCTAGCGATTTTATTAGGTTTGTTTTTCGGATATATACATTTTCATGCGGGACCGTGTTGCCACCCTCGAAAATATCGTCTTGCTGTCGATCTGATTATCTGTACGTAAACTCCTTTTTTACAGTAATAGTAACCACATATTTTATGAACCAAACAAGCACAATTCATTCAGTGGACAGGGCTTATATATGCCGTTTTGAAGTTGTCATTTTCCAAGCAATACAAAATATGGTGTTTCAATCCACTATCTATGCCATAGGCCGATAGTAAACCGCATGAAGACAAGTACTGCACAGCAGCGAAAGATTGTCGCAACACCCTCAGTTAACCATAAGAAGCAAGTCCAATGTAGACACGCTATTCCCAGTAAAGTTGACGAGAAATTGTTCTGGTTAATTTAACTAACATTTAGAGTTTCAACAAACAATCTCTGTTTGCGGGAAATCTTGTAAAAACAACCAAACTAAGGTCCAATACTGACAATATTGCTTTTCATCAGAGTTTTGCAGCGTCTAGTGGTCTTGTGTTGTTGCGAGTTCTTTGTCAGTGGAAAATTTAGCATCAATGAGGTTGTTTTTTCTTTATGATTCTTTTTCTGTAACCGCTTTCATACAGACAGCCTGCATCTCTCTCGCGCCCAGATGCACAGCATTGTCGTGTTGTTACTGTACTGATAAGATTCTAGAGTAGACATTTGCATTTCCGCTCGTTTCAAGGTAAATTGTGAAGTTATGTCTCTGTACAGTTTCGCAGATTTTTAGTTAAGATTGAGTCGTCATAGGAAAGAGTTGCGCGGGGCCCCCAAAAGCGCGGGGCCATAGGCTATGGCCTATGCGTAAATCCGTCACTGGCTAATGGCTATTCAAAGAAATTTGCGGCGATCCGTTTTTAGCAACATGCTAATGCTTTGCCACGTACGTCTTGCGTGCTCGCCGTGCTATATCCTGGGAAAAAGTTGGCACAGCGCTGCACTCCACTGTCAGACATTTCGAGTGAGGATGAAGTGTGCAAATTCAATGTTTGCGTACCTTATTACAATGTTCTTGTGGACTTCGTTTGCTACGAGCAGTCAGCAAGCCTACTGTTTTTTGTCTTTTTTCCTATTAGTATTTGTGTTGCATAGGTCAAGAGCAGTGAGTGAGTGGCTGGACAGTAACTAAGTCCAACAGAATCCTTTTTCCTTCTCCTAGTCCTTGTCCTTCAAACTTAGTAAGCCTGTTTTTTTCCCAACGACTGCGAATGAAATCTTAAAATATATTAATCAGCTTGATCATAAGAAGACAGTTGGAATACATGAATTACCAGTGAAAGAAATGCATTGAAATGGTAGGAGACATTGTATTGTTTCACTTGTTATTACGGCAGTGTGAGTGTTTATTTTGCCACCAAGACGGCAGCAGCAAAAGGCTTGATGGTAGAAACGAAGTAAATGTAACTAAAAGATAAAGCTACAACCTAACCTTAACCCTAACCGTAGCCCTAATCCTAACCTAACCCTAAGCTAACGCCAAGTTAACCTATTGCTAAGATAACACTAACCCTAACCTAACACTGACTAAGCTAACCTAATCCTAACCTAACCTTAAGCTAATGCTAAGCTAACCTAATGCTAAGCCAACACCAACCTAACCTAACACTAAGCTANCACTAACCTAATCCTAACCTTAACCTAACAAACTAACCCCTAAACGTAACACCTAAGCGGAGCCTNAAAAAAAGCAAAGAAAAAAAACAGTGAAAGTCGGCAAGNTGAGAGTCNAACTGAAAACCATAGGCATAGCAGCCATAATAACACATGATGGATAACTGTTACATCACGAGCAGGACGGTGTTTTCCTGACAAAGTGACCTTTTTCGTGGTATTGCGTCATGCCATGAGACCAAATCTTTGACTGGCGGCACAATAGCTCCAGCCGATCTGTTCCCGCCAGAATATTGCTGATAAAATAGACACTACCTTGGCTTATGTCTGCATGCTTTTTAACAATTACAATAACAGTCACATGAATTGAGCTAACTCATTCACACTGCATATAGATGGCACAGTCCTTCAATGTTTCCATCTGACTTTTATGTTTTGTGTATTTTTTTGCATTTATAGCATACACCAACAGGAGGCCTTCACTAAACTCTCTTTGTGGATGCTGATTCGTAAAGAACTTCTAGCTACCTACCACAAGTTAATGCCTGATTCCTGGCCAGCACATTATGTTTGCAGTGGTTTAGTTTGGCTGCCTAAATGATGTCCATTTGAGTAGTTTTGTGATTGCAATTCCAGTAATTCACTGAAGGCATTGCCATTTATCCAACTCTTACGGGTTCGATGACATTTTGTCCCTTCAACTAGTTCTTAAGGATTTGGAACATTGTTTCTTTCTGTATTTCCATGTCTACCATTGTTGGGCTGTTCGAACCAAATTAACTTTTGCAGTAGAACTAGATATTATTTCATTTGTGTTGCATTCTCATCGATCAGATCTTGAGCCTTTGGTACAATTGTTGCAAAAGTAGATCATAGATGGCACAGCAGAAATGTTTGGTTCGTAGGCTAAGTCTCTGCATATTTTCATTTCAACTCAACTTTGATTTCTTTCATGTCTTCCAGTGATGTTGCTGCCACTACTAATCTTAGGGCTTGTTTTGTCTGTCGATTGTCGTTAGTATTGGTATAGTAAAAGGCTTTTGACTTGAGTTGTTTGGATGCTTTCATGTTCTGATGAGAGTGAAAAATTTGTAGCATGCTTTAAGAGTGAAGAGTTTGCAGCATTTTCTTTTAGACTAGTTTCTTTAAATTTTGGTGCTTTTGCTGCATGCTTTTAGGGATGTGCGTAATATATTGCCAACAATGAGCAATTTTTTGATATGCTTCTTTGTGTTCATGTTTGTCATGTAATATCATAATATTTTCCCATCCTTGTGTCCACCATCATCACGATGGAGACAGTCTCAACGTTTCCACTTAAAATATTCCCCTCGAATGAGGCTTTTAAATTTGGGAGTGACTACGGATATGCCTGGCCTGGCAAAACTCAAATAAAAGGGTCAGTTTGTCATTCAAACGGCGTGGATCTCATGGTCTAAGGCTTATGCATTGCAGCTGCTATGCCAGTGGTTTTTGGTTTGACGCTCACCTTGCTGACTTTATTTTTTTGTTTACTTTTTATCAAGCTTACATGTCACCTTTACAGGTTAGTGTTAGGTTAGCCTTAGCTTAGGGTTAGGTTAGGGCTATGGTTAGACTCTTACAGTTAAGGTTAGGGTTAGGTTTAGGGTTTACCTTTTACGTTTACGTGGTTTCTACCAAGCCTACTGCACTCTCGTCGTGCGTTACTGTTACGTCACAGGTGGCGTATGAATTATTTTTCAAATTTCAAGATCCACAGGCATATCTATAGCCACTGCCTTCACATTTATCTGTCAATAGTTTAGCACATTTCATATCAAACCATCTGACACTGACCTTAGCACAACCTACAGATTTCCTTTTGAATTTCTGTTTGCGTTTAAGAGTAAAACAATTAGTAAAAATTAGTTCATTGGGATTGTTGGAATTATTGGAATTATTCTGATTTATGTTCATGTTATGGAAAGAAACCCAAGTCGCTTACAAAGAAGTTATTATAGTTGCTTAAAAAAGTCTGTCTGTTCAGGTGAACTTTATGAAAAAATCGAGTTTTAGCCATCGAACGTGGATCAAGTAAGACAGATTAGATTTTAAACACTGAATTGGTATAGTGCATGCGCCATGTATGCAGACATTTTTGTGAGAATGCATTCAGTACGTACTAGGTACTAGTGGTACAAAATCAAACAGTTAATCAAACCAGGTTTTTAACAATTTTCGTTTATGCATTCTTAGTTTAAGCACATGAAGCTGTCTTGTGGATGCATGTGTGTGTGGAAGAACCTCTACAAGAGATAGACTTTGAATCCATAAATGGCACCCTGTCCAGCATCACCACTTTGGACCAGAATAGACCTGGGAATAATGACAGATATAATAGGTATTCCTGTTTCGCCAAAACTGCAGCCTCAGTGGTGACTTAGCATCATGACCAAAACTCTGTATACATCCATCAGACATGGGGTAATCGTAATCGTCAATTGTAATCGATTACAACCGATTACAGTTTTTTGAGTAATCGATTGAACTGACCAAAAATGAAATGTAATTGTATTCAATTACATCGCCAATTTAATCGTAATCGATGATTACTTTTACGATTAATCTTGGAAATCTTCGTCCTGCATCACTGTGTGGTGAACAGCGGTTTTGGTGGCTGGGATTCCTTCTTTATCACCGTTTGTTATGGTTATGTTTGAGGTGAGGCCATTTGCTCATCTGTGTGCATTAAATCCAGATAGTCCAGTGGCAAGCACAGCGTTTGTAGCGAATTATCGTTTTGTTCCAGCTATATAGCCTCCTGTTGGCCGCCTGAAGTAACGCAGTGAGACATAGCAACAAAAATAAGACCTTTTTGCAAAACGAGTTGAAACTTTGTGAACAGAAGAGATAACAGTACATTACGAGGAGAAGCTATACAATGCTATGCTGGCTTGTAGACGATCTAGCGGTCATCACAAAGCTGAAAACATCGTAACCCGCAGTTTGGAAGAAATAGCCAGCACTTTTGAAATTACAGTGTTAACACACGACTTTTCAGCATTGCTGGACGAAAGTTCAAGCCTGATAGATGTCGTTTGACTGATAAAAGATTTGAAGCATTGATATGTATCAACTGTAACGAAAATGTCAAAAATTTATTACTTTTGTTTAATAAATATTTAAAGTGTTTGTTGCAGTGGCATAACTGACGGGGGTGTGGGGCAAATTTCCCCTCCCTGGTAATATAAAAGTAACAACCGGTCGCCCACTTAGCTTATCTTTTGGTTTAAGCATTCTTTTGGCTTTCAGTAAGTTGTTGCTCTTTGCGTTTTTCGGCCAGTTTCAGAGATGCACACTGGTCATTGGCAACGACACTCATTCCAAACACTTGTGAAAAATTGTAACCCTAACCTGAAGAAGTTCAAGCATGTGGTCATAGAACGAAAACGCTTTCGAACTACATTAACAAGCCACCAATTTGTTTGAAGAAAGTTGAGACCACTGCATCATCCTTTGCTATGTCAAATTTAAATGACATTCCAAATGCATTTGCAAAAGTTTAAATCGGTTCAAAATATTGTAAAGTTAGTTTAATAACCAGTTGACCAAACTATGCTAACAATCAGGTACACATGGTAACGACGTAGTGAAAACAAAAGGCATTGGCCAAGTGTTGATAAAAAATGCAAATTTGAGTGTTGGCTAGTGGGAACCTCACAGTGGTCAGTGGGCTTCTTTCAATTAAGTTTTTCCACCTGGCTCAAACTTCTACTTACGCAACTGTGTTTGTTGTCTGCACAAACATCTCAATCAACAATTAACGTGATTGTACTTCTTTCAGACCTTAACCCTTACAGATTGGTAATTATGTTTATTGCATTCATTCATATCGTATGTTGTCTGAAATTATGCTTACCTGAAACCACGCAAATGGGTTTTGTTTTTTTCTGAGAATGTTTCAAGGTAGTTGTAATCGTGATTACTGTCAAATGTAGTTGTAATCGAATACATTGTTATTTTGTTTATTCATAATCGTAATCGAGCATGTGGCAAGTAATCGTAATCGATTACATTTGTGATGTAATCGCCCCATGTCTGACATCCATACCAGTAAACTGTTGCCCTAGCTTGTAGATAGCCGTTTATGAAAATAGGTAGGTGAATCAACAGTGAATGATAAATGTTGGATTGATTTGGTTTGTGAAATGCATGCAGCATTCATGAAGCTGAAAATTGACTTCAGAAGCTAAAGTATTTTGAGATACATGCTCACAAACTGTCATTGCTTGAATAATTTGTAAGGTTTAGGTTGGTTTACAAATTAATTTTTTTAAATTGGCAAAGAGACTGACTTTAAGTAAGCTAGTCTTAAACTCATTTATTGGTATTTTTAAACAGGAATTTGTAAGGAATAACCAAAGTGAAGACATTGTTAAAGTGCCACCAATGACTGAACGCCTGTGCAAAAAGCGTTAAATACCTTGGAATGTTAAATACTTTGGAAATGAATAGCTGAAACTGATGATTGAAAAGAACTTTTCACAACTTGAAAGTTTCATTAACTTTGATAAAAAACATTCAGCTATGAAGCAGAAGTGTAAAATTTGATAAGCATATTGTTTAGCAGTTCAGCATTTTCTATGTATTATGCACTTCCTAAGTAAAAAGCAGTCGCAGTGGGCAACCTACCCACAGTAATCCTGCAGGAAATAATTTTAATAACATTTTGAATAATGGGAATGATTTTTACATCTTTCTGAAGTTGTGTTTTTAGTTATGTGCTTGTTATGAAAATGCTAGTTAAAAATATCGTAGATGCTGGTTAATACAACCTCGGTTAATGCAATCAACTGCTTATTATATCCAAATCACTTGGAATGAAATCTTAATCATTTCCCATTATGAAAACTCTAGTTAATACATCCAACCACCACTTAATCCATCCTCTTTTGATTTCCCATGCATGCAAACTTTTTTTTATTGTGAACAAATAATGGCCTATTACAGTGCAATGTGATTGAATAGGTAATGTACAATGGACTGTTTTTGAGCATCAGTTATTGCAGTTAAAGCGGTTCAGTTTAACCAGTCTTCTTATTGTAGTTGTAGAAAACGTTTCCGCCTAAGCAAACCACTTTGTGCAGCTTTTTCATACTGAGTAAACACTAGAGCAACGGTGCACAACCTGCGGCCGTACAGCCGGCTGCATGCGGCCTTCAATAATGAAATTTGCCGCCATCCACATGTAATTTAAAATATAAGATTTGGTGGCCGAGCTGGCGTATATTGAAGCAAAACAAACGCAAGGCAAGAAAATCAGTCAACGTGATGCCACAAAGAGTTATAGAATGAATATGCAATTTGACATATACCAGATAAAACCTGTTCTTTAATTAAATGTATCTCCTAAAAAATATAACTCGAACTCACTGGCGGTCGTACTTCATATAAATAAAGGTAATGCGGCCGGCAATAGCAAAAGGTTGTACACCCCTATATTAGAGATAAAAATATGGGTTTTACCAATATATAGGTATCGGCCAAAACAGCTGATTTTATCAGCCTCAGTACGTGTTGACAAAACGCAGACAACTTGTGCAAGAAAGCACAACGAGCCAAGTCAAGACAGTTATCTTGCAGCAACGCTAGCAGGTGCATTTTCATAAACAAGCGGACAAGATGAACCATGGAGCACGTGTCTGCTGTTGCAGCCGAAACAAAAACATCATCATTAATCGGATTAATTAAAAATCATAGAAAAATATTGAAATTGCTACAATTTAAAAAATTTTAGCTCATAAATCCTGATTTTTGAGTTTTTGAAAAAAGATAAGGCGTAGAATACATTGTATTTTTGGCAATGAAGCAAAAAACAAGATTTAATTTTTGGAAATATCGGTTATCGGCTATTGGTCCATGAATGGCTGATATATCGGTATTGGCCCCAAAAATGCCATATCGGTCAATCCTTAGTAAATACAGTACAAAATGTCAATTACATAATTTTTACCCCTTTGGGGTTGTTTAGTTGCAGTTTTAGTAACAATACTTATTACATCCAAAATCAGCTTGTCCCAATGTAGATGTATTAACTGGAGTTTACTGTAGTAAATTATGCAGTACGTGTGAAAGAATTGTATGGAAAAAATGGGATGCAAAATATTGCAACCAGAATCAAAACATTGTTACATCTACCTTATAATTCTGGAAATAATAAAAGCAAATGCAAAGGGCCTATGATCAGAAGCATGGGTGAACACATGGCTAAATCCTAAATTAAGGTTTATGATTTTCACTACAAATTGAAAAAAAGAAAGAAGTTACAAGTCATGCAAAGTGGGTTTATATCTTTGCTTAAATTTGTAAATAAAATATTTTCCTTTATCAAAAAAGTAAGTTTGCTATGTATGTTATTTTTTGTTTTAATTCTTTTTACAATTGAAGAAAAAAATGAAAAGCATATTGAGCTGTCTAGTGTAGGAGTCGGCAACCTGTCCCTCGTCACGGGCCAAAAACAAACTCTGGGAAGGTATGGTGGGCTGTATCATCTTCCATCCTTATTCAACCCCGTTGTGTTGTTGTAAACGAGTTTATTTCCTCTCCTTTTTTAATTACCCTATTATTTTTTTGTAAAACTTGGTACTGCGCACAACAAAAAATTGGCAGACATTGCTCTCATATTTGATAGTTTGAACATCTCAACAGAAAAATGTGCAGTATTAGAAGTTATTGAAAGCTGCTACCAAACTTTCTATCTGCTTATTCTATTGTTACGTTGTGATGGAAACAAAAGATGCGCAACTGCAAGGCAAAGCTAAGCTGATATTGTGGTGATTAACCACATGTAATGTTGAATTCATAGCAACAGTAGTAGAGTCTACATAGTTGAGTGGAGAAAACTTTATTGTCCCTGTTAGGTGGAGGGTTAGCAGTTCGACTCCTCACTTTAGGTGGCCGAAAGCGATGCAGCATTATGGCTGCAACAAATGGCTCCCAACGTGTCAGTGGTTGCAATCCCTGTTGAAAACCATCTTGAACTTGTGAAAGGGGGAAGTAATGTGGCGTGGTGATTTGCCACATATAATGTGGAATTCGTAGCAGCAATTGTGGAGTCTACCTAGTTGAGTGGTGAGAACTCTATTATTGCTTATGCGAAGAGTCTTCGGCTCGACTAACAGGTGTTCAAGGCGATGCAGCATTATGGCTGCAACAATGTAAATTTTTTGTTGCTCCTCCAGTTGCACAAGACCAGTGTAGCTATTCAATCTGTGTGCTGAGCCACGAGCACGCTGTTGATCTCAGCAATGATGTCTACTGCTGAGTAGCGTAACAGAGGTTTGAAACAAGGAAAGGTAAAACTTAGTAGAAGGGAGTCCATTGGCCAACTTAGAGGGGCCACTATTGCAAACACTTAAAAAGTTTAAGAAATGACAGTGAATTTGGCTTTAAGTAACTTTACTCCACAGGTGAAACAGGCAAGGAATCTAGCGCAAATTTTTTATAGGAAATCGATTTCATGTAACACTACGCATAGGCAGTCCTTACATCTTATTCAAAGTGAATCGAGATGTTGTGAATGTGTATACAAGATAAAAAAATAACACCCTGAAAAACGCAAAAAAAACAAACCTACTGAGAACCAAAAGAATACTAAATATCAAAATATCAGCTATAGGGGGGCCGGTTTTTGCATTTATCTTGCCAAGGGTACGGCTCTCCCTCCCCTGCCACCGTCATGGCCGTCAGTTACACCACTACTAGTGCTAGAGGCCACAATAATGGCATGAGCATCCAATAATCAGGAATCAGTCAATCATTATCTACTATTTTTAGGTGAATATTTTTAAAATCGCCTTAGTTATATCTACCTAATCCCAGTAAGCCTTAGTATGGTAGATAGCAAATGCACCATTCTTATAAATATCCAGAACTCAAAAACATGTCGGCTTCATTCTTCAAACATGACAATTAGTGATAATTTTAGCAATTGTTGGTGGCACCTTCTAATCAGTGTCTCGTGTTATCATCATTAATAGCTCATGTCCAAAGAAGTTATTTACTCTGGCATAAAGCATTATGAAACCCTGTACGGAGATCGCAGCATGAGAAATTCATGGAGGAACCATTGGCTGTGACCTAAGTGGAAAAACTGCCATTGTCCGATACCGCGAGGGCAACCGGGCCATTGCACCACCCGAAGTTTTCAAAAACATGTTTAGTGTTAGGCACAACAAAAAGTTGAAACCAGTTTTCCCCTCTGAAAATATCAGCTGATTACGGCGCTGTGTGCAGTAATGGCTAGATCAGTGGTTCTCAAAGTTTTTTTCACATTCCCCCTTACAAACCAAAACACTGTCAATTCTTCCCCAACAAAGATCACAAATGATTACTGCAAAAATTTCACGCTACCTACTGCAAAGAAACAATAGACGATTATGAACCAAACAGACTCTTTTTTAGCAGCAGTCACTACAATTAAAGCAGCTTGTGCCTAGTTAAGGCGATTGCTACTTGACAGGTGCATGTTCCGCTTGATCATGGAACTTGTTGGTAATCACAGCTTCACCCTTACCACCACTAACGGCAAATGGAAGTAGGTTACGGTGCCTCAAAAATGGCGTCCCATAGAGATCCATCATGGCACCCCTTCTCTTCTCAACATCTGCGCCTTTGACTTGCCAACTATCGCCTCCAGTAAGTATTTATTGCACATGCCAACGACCTAGCAGTCATCCATGCTGATGAAGACTGACAAACAGTGGAAGGTGTTCTAAGCAAAGACATGGCAACTGTAGGTGAATACCTTCACAGCTGGAAGTTACAGCTCAATACTACAAAAGCAATGTTGAAGCTAAACGTGATGAAGCAGTCTTGAAGCTTCTTAAGAAGCTAAACGTGAGCTGAAAGTTAACCACAACAACGAAACACTGCCCTTTTTCTCTGAGTCCACATAGGCTACTTTAGAGTAACGTTGGGCAGAACACCTACGTATCGCTGACATCTTGAGTCACTTCACAAAAAGTTGACATTACGAGTTGCACTCTTGAGGCGGCTTGCTGGCTTGGACTGGGGCGCTGGAGCAACAATGTTGCGAACAGCCACCTGAGCCCTGGTCCATTCAACAGCAGGCTACTGGGGTCCAGTCTGGTGCCGCAATGCTTATGCCCACCTCATTGACACTGCCATCAACAGCGCCTTGCAAATTGTGACCGGATGCCTGTGTCCTACACCAGCCGACAACCTTCCTATTTTCGCAGGCATCCAACCTGCTGAGCTTTATGACAAAGGAGCCACACTGTCTATAGCACGTCATCCCATGGAGGCTGGACATCCCCACTACTCAGCACTCACCTGTCCATCAAGTGGGAATGCATGTCATCTCAACTCGAGTCACTCATTTGTTCCCAATGCACAACAACCCATCAGTTCATCTAATGACAATAACAGAAGTGCAGCCCTCTGAGTGGATGGCCGATGGAATGCGAAAAGGATCGAGAGCACTACGAGCCCCTGTACTTTCATGACTACAAGCCCCTGTACTTTCAGTACTTTCATCCATGACTCACCCTCCGCCACGTCTTTTGAGACTTTTACCACCGGGTCTGTAGCGCTTACCAGACCGGAGAAATTCCCACGCAAAGTCATGTGCATTCCAGCTGTTTTTGTGCGAACCGCTTGAATTAAGCCGGCTGCGAAAGTGTTAACGTAATTCCAGCCTGCATAACTTTTTTCTACCAAAAGAGAACTCTTTGCCAACTTGAAACAAACAACTTCAAGTAAATTATCAGAAAACTGATTTATCATCATTGGTGTAACTTCAATTCAGTCACTGACAGCTGGGCATCTCAATGGTAATAGTGTACATCGCTGCCAAAAATATATTTGAAATACTATGAATTCAAAAATTAATTACAGTGCGTATCTATACCACCACTCATGTCATACTTCAGCATTGGATGAACATTAAATAAATCTATTGTTACACAAAAATGCACCATTGCAACAACACTCAAGCTAATGATAGAATTCTACAGTGAGATACACGTGGTGGCCGTCAACAACAACTTCCTTTTTGTGGTAATGCAGTACTTAATAATACTGTATGAATATAAACGCAAACAAAACGTAGAAGCCTCGGTTACATTTCATTGCACTACAACATTGTTAAGTTTTTAATGTGATTCTCAAAGTATTGATGCCTTAACTGATATTGACTTATCATAATCTGCACAGAAAATGCTTATCCTCACAGCAATATTGCTGCATGGATAATGGTTCAAGTAAACAGAGATTGGCATTGCAATGTACAAGTAATAACTGTGAACTAACCACTGCAAAGCAGGTACATTAGAATTGACCTATAATGTCACTTCAAGGGACTAGAGAAGCGTCAACATAGGCCAACTGTCGTTATAGCCAAACTACAATAAATCATTCCCAAAATGGCTTTTTAGGTCAATACCAAAGCCTGACAAGAATTAAACATGTTCTTTGATTAGGATTCCTGCTTACTGTATTGTGTTTTCACATACACGCTGATAAGAAAAAGTGAGAAATCATTTTGTCTTTATTTTTTGAAACTGTAGTCAATGTTTGTTGTTGGAATATATCTATATCTTTTGTACATTTTGCTGCTTTCGTTACATTTTTGCTATTGAGCAAAACTGTAATGTCATTCTATACTGGGGATGTTGATTCTTTTATTTGACGATTTATGCAATCCTACCCCAAGACTGTTGATCAAACTAGCTACTGTTGCAACAACCCCTAATACTGTACAGTAGAACTCATGTAAGGATTTGCTTCTGTTTCTGCTGATTGCTCAATCCTTGATGCCGTTCTCATGTCTTACCTGTCCTGGCTCAACAATTGACCACTTAACTTTACTGTTTTCCCATTTGGCCAAAAAAGATTTGTGTGGTGGCTCCACATAGCCAAGCTTATACTTAAAACTGTAGTGAAAACTTGCAACTGTTATAAATGAACAAAGTATTCTGCAGGGACTGACAAAAAACGACACTACAGGTGAAGTGTCAATATATTCGAAGTTAGAATGTGCGCAAAAGATAAGAATTCTGCTGGGACCCATGAAAAAGTGTCATTATAGGCGTATTCTAATTGTATGTATATAAATATATGAAAAACTATCTAAACTTTGTTATTGTAGGAATCAAAGTAGTAATTACAATGAAAACGTGTTTAGTACTCTACTTAATTTTACTGGTGGTTGCATTTGCAAAAGGTTTAAATTTTCACCTCCCTGTGGATTCAGAAAAATGTATGAGAGAAGAAATACACAAAAATGTTCTTGTAACAGGAGAATATGAAGTGAGCAACCAAGCATCTGTTAAAGTTCTACTGAAGGTAAAATTATTGGGTTGCAGTGTTCAGTTGTGACCATGTTCAGTGTGAGTGTGGATAATAACTGCGAATGTATGTGCAAGATTTGTTTGCATTGCTGATAACAAAATGAATTGGTACTGTTGACGTGTCTCTGTTTGCAAACATGTGAGCTCAATCAGTGAATCTGATTCACTCTGTCCTGTGAAATGACGAAGGTGTTACACAGGCTCGCGGCTGCTTGAGACACGAAGCAGGCAGGGGATTTGAGAGGTGACACTGAACAATTTATTGCCCTCGACTCTTTAATAATGCTTAACGGCAATGTTTACTGACCATTAGCACAAACGGCGACTTGTCGTTGCCACGATGAAAAGACAAACATATCGCAGAAAACGGTCGGTCGATCGGTCAGTCAGACAACTCGCTCGCTACACTACTCGGAAAAAAGGTCCATGCAAAACTCTGCGAGGTCGTAAATACACGTGCAGAAAAGCAAGCAGAAAAACGCATCCAGCACAAGACATGGCTGTTAAGTCAGGTGATACATACAAACGCAGTGTAAACATGTGAATGGTTTGTGCCCAGTAGGATGGCTCAATGAGTAGTCTATTACAATGCGTTGATTCCAGAGCATACGTACTTATCCATATAGTTGGGCCACTGGCCGCAACAGTACATGAGCTGATTCTTGAAAGTGTTTGACTTATCTAGTACATTTTTATAGCACTGCATATGGTTCAGATAACTACTAAAACTAGATGTTGGTTTATATCTGATAAAAGAAAACAAAATGTAACTTCTGGAGTTACCATTATATTAGACCAAAGCAATTGTGCATTGTAGTGCTCAGCATTCACTTAGAGAAGCAGAGTATATAGCAATGACAGTAAATTTGTTTGTATAGCACATCTCAGTTCAGTGTTCATTTTTGAAAAGAGATTTCTTGCAACCTATTCTTAACCATTCAAGTAATATGCTGATTTAATTTTGTGGCGCAGCGTGATGTTAATGCCAATATCACTTTCACTAAATAATGTGGATGCACAGGTTGAAATTAGCCAAAAACACATTTCTGTTCTGCAAACAAGCCATACAATGTTTGTATGTGGGGAACAGCACACATAACTAAGGAGACAGCAATCACATGTCAATCATGATTTTTCTGGGTGAAAACTTGCCACTTGAAAATCTGTGAAGAGCTGCCGACCCAAGCACTAATATTGAACGAATACAAAATGGCACAGTGATTTGTGTTCTTGTACAAATAGTGACTTCACAGCATGTAAATTTTTCAGCCTAATAAAGTCAAAAAGAAATGCGGTTGTTTATGATCCATTTATTGTAACTATCACATTGATTTTTTTTAATTTATATCATGCAGAAATACTTTTTTAATGCAGTCTTTTGTAAATAACTATGAAAGGATGTCATAGCCTTCACTGAATCCAGTTGCCCTGTTGGGTGGTGGTTTTGAATGATCGTTGCAGTAGTTGTGTTCATGTGGAGTCATTCAGAATGCCATTCACTTTTGTATGCACACACTTTAACTCAATTTTATATCATTATTACCTTTTGGAGTCAATGACTCCAGCACCATAAACACAGGTGTGTCCACAAGCTTTTGGAGGTAAAATTCTGAACAAGGTAAAAATTGTGCTTTCTCTCATTCTGTAATCTTACGTGTGTATGTTTTGCACAGGTCACTGACTCCAATGGACATATCTTGTATCAGAAGGAAGAAGCATCGCAAGGAAAGTTTGCTTTTACAACTGACGACTATGACATGTTCCAAATATGCTTCACAAGCAAAGCTGATTTCAAAGGTCTATTGTGCATTATTCATATTTATTTTCATTATTATAGTGTCATATGTGCAGCCATAGCAAAATGGAATAAGAAGCTTTCGGCAGTATATATATACACGTATACAAATAACAAATATCTGTTCGATTTTGAAAACCTTTGAAATAAGCATCGTGTTCTGTAGAACGTGAATATGATGGTTGTTCCATCTGCAGCTTGTTTATATGATTCCATTTTTTTGCTTATTGCTCACAGGAAACCTGCCACCACATGATGTATCTCTTAATGTGAAGAGAGGCGTCGAAGCAAAGAACTACGAAGATGTGCGTGGGTTTGCTAATGCAGTAAATGTGTTGCCACCACTGGAGAGGTTGCAACAGTATATGTGTTTCTGATACGTGAAATGTGTTGCTAATACAGTAAATGTGTTGCTGATGTCATGTATGTGTTGCTGATATGTGAAATGTGTTGCTAATGTAGTAAATGTGTTGCTAATGCAGTAAATGTGTCGCTAATGCAGTAAATGTGTCGCTAATGCAGTAAATGTGTTGCCACCACCGGAGAGGTTGCAACAGTATATGTGTTGCTGATACGTGAAATGTGTTGCTAATGTAGTAAATGTGTTGCTAATGTAGTAAATGTGTCGCTAATGCAGTAAATGTGTCGCTAATGCAGTAAATGTGTCGCTAATGCAGTAAATGTGTTGGTAATGCATGAAATGTGTTGCTAATGCTGTAAAGGTGTTGGCAGTGCAGTAAATGTGTCACTAATGCAGTAAATGTGTCGCTAATGCAGTAAATGTGTCGCTAATGCATGAAATGTGTCGCTAATGCATGAAATGTGTTGGTAATGCATGAAATGTGTTGGTAATACCGTAAACTCGGTAATGCGGATTCGATTTGACCCGACGATTTTATCCGGATTAACCGAAGTTGGTTGCTTCTAGCCTGACGTGATCTAAAAGTAATGAGATATTGGTTAAAATAACTTAAATTAAATACATTAGCGACCCAACAGCAGACTTTCGCAGAAGAAAAACGAATTTTTGATGTATTTACAATGGTGCATCAGACTAGTAACCGCCATATCCATGCAGGTATGAACAAAGTCATAATTTTATATTATTGGGCTGCGAAGGAATCCAGGGTTTTGGACTGGCACAGATTTCTGCGACTAGTCCAGAAGCGGTGACTAAGACATGTTACCGAATACAACACGCTCAGGGATAATGCTCTACACACGTACACTCAACACTAATCATGATCAATAGACCGAAACCGTGGTACTGCGGCGTGACTTCAATGTGATCAACGTGATATGCTATGCCCGTGTGTGACGTAATAATCGTCTATCCGATTAGCCGAATGTTGCGCGCAGTTGTGGCTGTTGTTATCATAATTCAAAAATGTTCGTTGGTGATCGTGAGCACGCTTGTGATGCGTCTGAAAGCTGCCGAATCTTACCCAGATGCCAGTCAGTGCATTTAAGAAACCAACAGCGCGGAAGTACATAAAATCCGGATTACGAGATGTGAAAAGAGCAGATTTTATCCGGAATTGGCGAAGATCCAGATTAAAAAATCCGGATAAACCTAAAATATTTATAAAGAAAAAAGTTAGATATCATTCGTACCACCAGTTTTGACGAAGATTCGGATTAACCGAGATTTACAGTACATGAAATGTGTTGATAATGTAGTGTTGTTAATACGTGAAATGCGTTGCCAATACAGTGTATGTGTTGCCTTTGTGAGCGTCGAGTACGTCAGCCCACAACTTTTGCGATGCTAACCTGCCTATTCTAGACGTTCCACTTCGCACCCTCCGCTTTATTCCGTGTTTACATGCAAATTCCCCACATGTCGGTTGCATCGATTTGATTCGTGCGAATTAATTGTCAGAGACAAAAACCTTTCCTGTAGTTACGTGGCTATCGCACTCCCCCATTCCATTGTGGCTTCCTGTCTCATTGCCTTTTCTAGTGGTCTGGTCTGACTCGGTGGAGTCACAGCAGGGCCCACTTGACCGCTCAGCCAGGCTTGCGTTTGAGCATAAACAGTTTAAACTTCAACGTAGCAGCTGGTTCCTGGTTTCCAGGCGAACACAAATTTTGTGACGTCACGGTCTTTGCGCGTCTGGTAAAACGGAAAGCGAGCGTCTCTGGTTTAATTGTTGTGACGAACAAGCTCGTAGTCATGACTGCGCGGCTACTCGTTTAACATAAAATATGTTACTGCAGTGGTTAGAGTTAAATAACAATGGGGCGCTTTGTTTTTTAGCTTGCCAAGACCGAAAAACTGAAACCACTCGAAGTTGAGTTGAGGAGATTGGAAGATCTGTCGGAGTCGATCGTTAACGCTTTTGCATACATGAAGAAGCGGGAGGAGGAAATGAGAGATACTAACGGTGATGCTTGATGCTTATCCGGCTTGGTTGTTTGTTGTCGGTTCAAGGACCAGAAATATTCAAATAACACGTTAAACTGGTTAAAGGGGGTGAAGTTGGTATCGAGCATCGTCTCTTCTGCTGTATCAGCGCTATGCCGAATAAACTAAAACGTTTTTGCTGCTTTCGCAATTATTGAAATTGAGTGGGTTGATCAAGCCTTGATCATGTTTTGTTGCACTACGTTAATCACCACTTGGCCAGGAAGATAATTCGAGGGCGAATGTCTTCACGAATGAACATATAGCTGCTCGCACACGTTAATCACAATTTTTACTCACCGGTTCCGGTTCAATAATTGCCGTCCGAAATGTGGGATAGACACCCCCCCCCTTGCTGAGGCTGAAGGCAGCACGTTTATCAAACATGTTTAGTCGCTAAGCTTGAAGATAGCTAGTGCGGCTACACCCGCACGTTTGCAACTGCACTACATGTACTGAGGCTACTTTGCAATATCAACCAATTTGAAAAAGTGGAAATATTGTGTATTTAAGCATTTGTTTCGTATATCTTGGGATTTTCGATAATTGAGTTTTCCTGCTTTAATTGCTTGGCAAATAAATTTTTTGTTTTTTATCAAAGTAATTTGTGCAACTTCACTCTAACTCTAAACTACATGAGATGTTGGTGACGCTCAATGACGTTGTGTTTTCAGAGTCAACGAACTCAAGAGTCTTGTACTTCAGTGTCTTCTCCATGCTCTGCCTCATCGGCTTGGCCACGTGGCAAGTTTTGTATTTGAGAAAGTTCTTTAAGTCGAAGAAGCTGATAGAATGAAAATCATCCTGTTTCTTGTTTTTCTTCGCTGGTTTTTGCTGCAGTCGTGGTTTTCGGTGCGCGGTTTTTTTGAAAAGAGAAGGATTTTTCTCTGTATGATGTCATAATCACATCGTAGTTTGCTGCAACGATCGTTGTTTTGGATGCATATCGAAATACGGAAATAAAAAATTTTTATGTTATGCTGACGTTTACATTGTCGTTGACCTTACCTGTATTTTGTTGTAATGCTTTTCATTGTATGCAGCTTAAGAAAGAAGTTCGTATTGTTAATATAAAGTACTAGACGATGCCAAAATTTTTATTTTCAAGTCGTGTAAAATGTGTGTGTAATAAGTAAAAAGAGACGATTGATATTTCTATAAACTGTAGATCACTGACAAATACCGCATCCAAACCGATGTGTTTGGGAAAACGGGGAAGTCGTGTTAAACATTTTAAATTTTGTCCTATCTTCATCAACAGCACTTACTTACGCGCTGAAACATTACTGCAAGTGTAGTGGCGAATAGAAATTTTACAACTGCAAAGCAGTGCCCAGTATATTTGTAGAAGTACATAACGGTGTCGAATATGGTTTGAGAATGAAAAAATGATGTCCAATTTGGTTGCAGAACAAAAAGAATGCATGCAAATTAGTTCCACGGTGTTCCAAAAAATATTTTATAAATACAATTCGAACCAATCTTTTTCAAGAATGATCTCAAACATCAAGTGCAACAACAGCTTCAAATTTGGTTTCACGCGTTTATCATTTCAGACACAGAACTGGCATTCAGTTTAATAAAAAATATGTATTGTGTGTTGACATATACATAAACAAAATTGAGCAAGGCTGTCAGGCGCGGACACAGGGGGGGATGCAGGGATGCATCCTCCCCCAGCAGACCTAAAGACGTGTTGACATGACATTCGATTTCATTGAAACTCATCGCCAAAAATATTTTTTGTGCTGCACATTACTTAATCGCTAAGGATACTAAAAATTAACTTATGCTAACAATT
>JGI24158J21664_10003637_pt1 | contig 19468 bp, 14 predicted proteins | sample Ectturendosymbi3_FD_21664 | JGI IMG/M metagenome (IMG submission 21664) | reverse complement strand
AACCTCAAATAGAAAGGATTTGTGACGCAGATTGCTCATTGTTGCGTTAACAACAGCAAGAGGCATTGCAGACACGAGACTGCCAGCTGGTCACTGCGAGATCGAGGTATGCCTACAACGCGTGCCGATAGAACGGTGGTTAACACCAAACACTAACAGTTGGATTTTCTTCTGATGGGGGTTATTAGGTAGCGAGGCGAACATGCGGACATTTAGGTACGATGAAAGTGTTAATATACGCCAGCATCTGGCTATATCGTGTATTTTTAATTGTATGTGCACGGCCGCACGAACTTTCATTGACGGCCGCAGGTTGCACACCGTTGTTTTGGACAAATGACTGAAATGTCTGAGTTTGAAAAGTAGCTGAAGACAGCTTAGAAAGCAAATATATGCCAACCAAAAAAGAAAATAACATGAAATTTTTTGTCAGTGTCTATCTTGCTGGCAGCAGCAAGAAGCACTGTTGGAGCTATTTTTCCATTAGACAAACCCAATTGGTTGACTTGGTCATGTGGTGATACGCTTGGCTTAGCGTATCGTCCTTGTCACATAACCTAAAAGCCTAACCCAAAATGTAAACCTGTGTTCATGTCTGGTTTTTTAAATGTTTTAAAAAAGCACATAAAAAGCGCTCATCTCTACTAGCAAAGTCAAACCAACAATGCTAAAAGCCGAACCAATGGCGACTCGCAAAGCAAGAATAGACACTTTCCACTCAACCAGGTTCACCATACTGCTAGTGTCACAAACCCAGCGTTATGTGGACAAAGCTGGACACGGTTTGAATGGCAAAATAGCCCCAGCAGAGTTTTTGCTGCTGGCAGCAAAATAGACACTACCAATTTTTTGTACTAATTGCGCAATAATTGTCCGATTACTTTTTGGTGACTTATCAGCAAGCTTTCTGAAAACAGCAATAGGCTAGTCAACTTGGGAAAAATAGTTGGACGAAAATAGTAAAAAGCTGAAGAAAAATTGGTGTATGCCCTCCCCTCAACAGGCATGACAACATTAACATAACCAAAAGTCCCCCTGCATACTACTTGAGCTTTCACCGCTATGATGTCATGATGTCAATGTTTATACTAATTAGAAAAATGGCTTCACACGAATATATAATTTAATATATGACAGTATATTATTGAATTAATTTTTTTATTAAATGGCCATAAAATGCATTAAAATATTGATGTAAACAGTAATGAACAGAAGAGTATGAAATCGTAATGTCATGAACTCGTTGTGACGTTAGCGTGTGATTGCATCATCCTGGAATTACCTCATATAGTTGGGATTATAGGATTTTTTACTGAAATTAGTGACAAACCAAAAATACTCTTGCAAGAAACCAGTATGCAATCCAGGATAGGTGCTCTACACAACATAGGCATAACCAGGGGAGGGCCTAGGGGACCATGTCCCCCCAAAATTTTTAGAACATATAATCATTTTATGCCATGAGAAGCAGTATTCCAAACAAAATAGTGTCATTTACCTAAAATCAAACATTTTTCCCTCCTGCCCTTTTTTGCCCCCCTAAATTTTTGGCCTGGCTACGCTCGTGCCACGCAGATTGGGGCTTGAGTTCACAATATACATGTATTACAATGTATTTTAGTTTAAATCAGATGAAACGTTGTGAAGGGGATGTTTGTCTTTGTTTGGTCATATGAACTATCATCCGCCGCCCAACAAATGTGATCTGTATTAGGGGTTATTCCATGTCAAGTCACCCAAAGGGCTAAACCCTACCCTTTCAGAATTTAATGAAATTTGGCATACATGTTGGTTTCAGCCCCCAAACCTCACATCTAAAATTTTTCAATGATTGGATGATTGGTTTCCGAGATATGGCGGGTTGATTTTTTGAAAATTTCTAGATAATAAGGGGGGGAGCCCAACTTCAAAGCACCATATCTTTTGAACTAGAGGTCCAATCTGGAAAAGTAAGGTATCTTTGAAAAGGGGAAAAAGCCAGGAATTCTAATCTGACATCATTTTTGTGATTTGGGTAAATTTTGTGGTGATGACATTTTGACCTATATTTTGACCTTGAGATTGACACCGTGGATGCATTGAATAGACACATCATTTCGTCACCGGACAATAATTAGCTCAAAGGCCAGCGAATCAACTGGGAGGTCGTAGTGGTCCAGAAGGTAGTGAGAAGTCGTTGAAGAGTTTCATGTGAGCTAGAAAATGTTGGTTGCAGACTGAAGTGAATGTTGCATGTAAGAACTTATTAGATGTGCTACGGTGTTCATATAAGAAATACTACCATAGAAAAAGCATATAACATGAATCAGTGTACGGAAAGATGCTTACTTCAGGAATTGTTATGAAACATGTGAAAAAAGATTTTTACAAAATCTATTATTTTTCGAGAGTTTAAGAAAACGCTTTCCTTCACATAAAACACTGAAGTTAGCGTCTTTTATTTAAAGTAAGTTATTTTGCTAATGTTTTGCAAAGGGTTATAGACAGCTCGCAAAGGATGCGTTTATACAGTTTGAAAATTTTTCAATCGAAGTATTTTGGGAATTTATGAAATTGAAAAAAAATAATACAAAAAATAAATACATTGTCAAAAAAGCGTTTTTTCACAAAATGTTATTTGAGAATCCCGTTCCGTTTACTATGTGCTCACAAATCACAACCCAGCCTAATGTTAAGTTAATGGCCGCAATTTTTACTAAACCCATCTGGCAAAACTGCACAGGAAGCAAATGCTCTCCTCATCCATGCTAACAATGTTTACTTTTGAACAGTGGTTAGCAATTATCAATTCTTGACATCCCTGAAAAACATGGAAAAAATCCATGTTCTCTGACAGGTTTAAAAACATAAGTATCTTAATACTTTTCCAACGTTTGGATTGAAATCCTGTTTACTAATGGTTGAAGACAGTCTTTTGCAAAACTACTAATTCTGAAACTAAGTCTTCACAATAGTGCTGTTTTTTGTCTTCGGCAAATATTTTGCAGAGATTTGCCTGACAATGTAACTTTCTAACATTATAAACTTGCATCTTTAAATTTTACGCTGTCATTTTCTGAATACATTGCAACCAACGTTACGACAAACCAGTTACCTTTCTGCACAAAACGATTCATGGCAGCACATACACGTGCAGCTTTAAATTGTTTCAAGACAATGATGACATTTCTTACGGTATACCGCACAGGGTAAAATGTCGGACGGAAGCAGTTAACAATCTTTTGCGCTCTATAGAAACTTGCAAAATACTAAAAATCATTTTATTGAAGCTACAATTTATAAAAATGTCATAATCAGTGATACCACATCAAACTCTGTTTCAGCATCAATTTGGCTATGTCTAACATCTAACATGAAAAGCTCTTCACACAAAACGTGACAAACGTCACTTATTTTTCAAATTTTAAAGAGAAAAATATATGAGGGGATATGGTATGTTATATCCCACTGTCTAAAAAATTTGGGGCGCACGTCCTTCATGTCCCTACCTAATTTCACCCATGAAGCTACATGTAGCACGCAACACAATTAAATGATGAACGAGTGCGAAACATTATTTTCAACTACCATGACACTCATGGCATCATAACGTTGTACCAGGAAAAGCTCAAGGAGGACACATGGGGATTTTTAGTATGTTGTTTAGGGTGGTTCAAGGATTGCATTCAGCGATTTTCAGCTTTTATTAGTTTTTTCCGACCTTGGCCAAAAAATGAGCTAACAGTATTGGAGTACAAGCTTTCTGATAAAACAGTGTGATCTTTCTGATAAGCATCACTTAATAATAAGGACTATGCTTAAACTATGATAGTTGCTATTTTAATCATATTATAATATCATTGACATTGTTAATTCATATTTTATTTTCAAAGTTTTTAAAGTACATTTTGCTCATAGACCAAAATGTATTTAACTAGTATAAAATTATATTTGTCTCTGTGCCGCTTTTAGACTTCTGTGGAAAAAAATAAATATTTAAATGCAAAATGTTATGGAATTGATACTTGCAGGAATATCAATGGAAATCCTAACCTGTGCAGAAATGCTGAGTTTCAGTGGGGTGCATGCAACATTGTCAAACCTTAAAAAACCTATCAAATTGAGCGTTTGTGCCTGTGCAAGGTGTTTCACAACAACTTGCATGTAATGATTTTTTCCTGCACATAGCAATTTAAAATTGCTTTTGCAGCCAATGAAGGTCTTATTTTCCACACACAAATCCAAAAGTAGAATGCAGACTGATAAAAGTTTTTTATGTCACATGGGAATGTGTCAAAGAAGTCCTTAAATTCCAGCCAGGCCTTGAAAGGTAAAACTTTGTCTGACTGATGTTAAGCCTTTCATTTATCATAATCTAAAATAGTTAGTTTCACATTTGCTTATACTAAAATATATGAAAAAAAAATTAAAGAATCAATAACTAGTCACCATACTGTTCAATGATAACTGACATGTTGAAGGCATGTAACATTTTCACTAAAACTTAATGATTTTTTGTCTTGGTTCATCTCATTTAATGCATATTTTCAGTGGTGAGGCAGTATTATTTTTTAAGTGATCAAGAAAAAATTAGCCTATGAGAATAGGTACATTTGAAAGTGAAAAGCAGCTTTACTTATTACTTTCATATTTATTACGCATTTTATTGCTGCTTCATGAAGATTTTTTGAATTAAGTAAATGTTAATTTAGGTATAATGTAAATTCAATGTATATTGCAGCAAGCACTGAAATTTTGTTGTTGCAGCAGTACAAAAGGGAAAAATTGAGAAATGCATGCAATATATTTTTCATTTTTGTTCATCGTTTAAAATTTTTGTTGATATTTTCGAAGAGTTCTTTGTTTAGATGTTTTTGTTTTATGAAAATAATGCATTTTCAATCTATTTCCAAAGATTAGTTTTAAAAATTACTAAGAAAAATGAATAGAAGTCTTGCTAATTTATTTTATATTTTGTACTACCTTTTTAATTTAGATTTTAATTTTATTCCAACTTATTCTCCAATTTGATTTCTATTTGTCTAACAGTTTATTTAATTTTCAGGATGATCCTCTACTGCAATCATGGTGGAATTAGATAGCAATACAAAACCAATGGTCAAAATCCTATATATAAACTAAAAAGCTAAAAGGAATTTAAAGGAAAACAGGATTAAGAAACACTTTAAAAAAATTTTTTTTGTGAGTTTATTGACAATAGAAATACTTAACCCTGGAATGCTATCATGGGTCGGGAAGACCCAAGTCAAATTCGGTGACCACGTGAAACCTACGTATGCACGCGTCGGAGCGCTTTCCACACTTCAGTAGCTGAATTTTTTTGTGTGACTTGCTCATAGGTGTGTGTGCGGTCGTTCTCGCTCTTTTCGCTTTTGCAGTGTAGGGTAAAGGTAGTGATTTCGAGTCACACTGACCCGTCATTGTGGATAGTGTGAGTGACCTTACGCTGTATTAACCATAAAGTGCCAGGTGGCTGTAAAGAGCTGAAACTCACACAGTATACAAAAGGAGAAGTTCAGTATACAAAAGAAGTTCTTCACGCCCGTAATTTTTTTTAATGAGTAATTCAGTTCAACCATATATGACATCTTCGCTATATTGGTTACTTACCTTTTCATCAAAAATCGTATGATATTAGAGTACAAGGTAACTTTGTTAGTGCTCAAACTGCTCAGTGAGAGCTATATTTTCAGTGTAGTTTTTGTGATAAACTTCAGTTGAAGGAAAGTATATATATATGGTTTTGAAAACTGGGTCTTGGAGACCTGAAAATAGCATTAACGTGGCAAAACCTGAGCGATAGCAATCCAGGGTGTTCTCAAATTTATTTAATGGTTGATGTTCCTTTTCCATATCTTGCTTGAATTTTTCATGTGTGGGTTTGGTGTGTTCATAAAGTAGTACTATTGAACTGCCGGTCCCCTAAAATTTTTTTAGAAGGCTATTTTCACATACTGTATGTATATATATATAGACTTTTTTCATTGGTTAATTGTATTTCTTGCAAAATTGGCAGTATGGAACAACATATTATTTATTGTCTGCAACATATAATGTGATTTTGGTGTTAGTTTGACTGATATAATCAGTTGTTATTAGAGTTTTTTTCTGTTTCACAGAATACAATGAGTGCTTCAGATGCTGAGCTAAATGACCTGTTAGATGATGCGCTTTTGGATTTTGAGCAAGCAGAGAAAAATGAAACCAAGCCGGTTGCTAGTGCTTCAAACCACATGGTAAATAATATGTCCCATGGCAATGCAATTTCCTCAGTTGCAAATGAACCTTCAGAACTACTTCCACCTGTTGATATTTTTAAAGAATTTTTTGACGATGATGTTTCACAGCACTTGCAAGCTGAGTGGAATCAGGCTGTGCAGGAGTTATGTGAGGAAAATCCTGAACTAGCCCAACATTTGAAAGATTTTCCCCAACCTGGAACTTCTGGTGGAGTGGCTACAAGTGCTAGCAGGACTGAAGCAAAAAATATTGATGAGGCAATGAAAGAAGCTCTCAAATCAATTTCAGAAGCATCATCCAAAACAGATGATATAGAAGGTGATGAAGAAGAGTTGATTAAAAAATTTTTGAACTGCAACTTGGAAGAAGGTGATAACTCTGATCCTATGGGCATGATGGAGAACATAATGAAGAGCATGCTGTCTAAGGAACTGCTTTATCCTCCAATGAAAGAAATGTGTTGTCAGTATCCTATATGGCTCAAGGAAAATTGCAGTAAACTTTCTCCTGAAGATAAAGTTAAATTTGAGAAACAACTCAATTGCCTTGAGCTTATATGCAAGGAATTTGAATCTGAATGTGATGATGATTCTGTTGAGGAGCAAAACAGTAGAACCACTCGCATTATGGATATCATTCAGGAAATGCAAAACTATGGCCAACCCCCTGAAGGACTCCTTGCTGCTAATAATCCACTTCCTAAGCCAGATAACTGCAGTATTTCATAGGATGTAAATAGGTTGTATAAGTTGGATTTTAATTCGTGCTAGAGTTTTATTGGTTATTGGTCCATTATATATAAACTTAACTTGAGAAAATGAGACTTAATATCACAGATATTCTAATTTGATGCCTAATTCTAGTAGAAGCTATTTTTGTTGTACGATACCAAATGAATAACTGGTATCATTTAAAAACTTTGCTTCTGAGTATATACATAAATGTATATGATACAAATTTGTATCATGTGTATGATACAAATTTGTATCATGTGGATTGCATACAATCTCTCCATTAAGAAAACTAAATCCTTTAAATGCTGCTACTGTCACATCACCAATATATCACTAAATGGCATCTTATTGGCTTGGAAATGTTTGGTTTGTGTGCCTATAAAAATATGATTCAATTATGGAATATGCCAATTTTTTAATTGTCTGATACAGCTAACATTTTGCATGTTGTATGTCCAATAAGGTAGCATTTTGCTTGTTGTAAATATTACGTAATACACACACTCATTGGATAGTTTTGTGACTGTATTGAAGGGAATATTTGTCATGAGTTGATCTGATATCTCAGCCTTTGAAGTTGGCTTTGACTAAACTATGAAGAAAAACTTGGTATGATCACAATTTATCTCATTGTAAAAGCTTTGATAACATGTTGTTTGACCAAAATGTTCAAAAGTATAGCAATTAGGTTTATGTTTCGGGTCAAGATTTTCCACCATATATGAACATGTCAAGTTGCGATTAAGTATGCATAACTTTGGTTAAGCACAATTAGTACAACAAACAAAGATATTTGAGTAGTATCAGTATTCTACATTTCTTAAAAAAGCATGAGCTCTGTCACTATCAGCAATTCTTGTTAATGCCTTTTTGGAAGCTGTATGCTTTGTAAACTTAAAATTTCAGAGACCTGTGCGAACCAGTGTGGTTCCATTAAAGTTTTTGCAGTAGACTTTAAGTGCTTTAAAATTTTTCAGCTCAGGTTTGACAGTATTCTATCTGTTAAACCTAAGTATTTGATGTTAAGGTTTGCAGAGAATATGTTCTGTGTTGCAGTTAATTGTAAGCAAGGATTAATATTAACAGAAGATTTCCTCTTGCTGTGCTGAACTAATTGCCATTTCAAAGGATTGAAAGTGATGGTCAAGCACTTGAATATTTAATGTTAACTTGATGATCCCTGGTATGAAACTTAACAAACATGACTGTTGCACTTAATTACAAGATTGACATGATTCAGATTTTTAAATTGTTGTTTGTTTGAGGATGTAAGACAGATAAATGCTGTGTATGTTGTTGACCCTTGACAAAGCAATATTTTTGAAAGTTTTCTAGATTGTCAAATATCTTATTGCAGGGACTGCGATATTTGTGTTGCAACACTTGACTGAATTATTTCAAGGTGGTAGTTGGCAAACTGTGAGCCAACCTTACGGCTGGTGCCCAGAAGAACAAATTTAAGCCAGATTCTTTTTCGTTTGTATCCCTGTACCTGTTCTGTACAGACCCATTGCATATGGCTGTATACATAGAAGCCCATACCAAAAGTTTTAAGAATTGGTAATTAATATTTATACCTGGTAAGGAACTGTAGTTCAAAGCTTTAGTAGAAAATAGTCGGCTATGTTTTCTCCTTTGAAACTTGCCAACACTGAAGTAATTCTTACCTGGCTCAGTGAATTGCAGTGCAGAATTGATGTGTTCTAAGGACAGATTTTTCCATGGCCCAACCTTTATTTGTTATGGTGTATGGGAAATACTGAAGACACCATAAGGTTTTTATGCAATTATCTCATCTAAATACTGAACGCAATTCTATTGCAAGTGGTATTTCAGTTCTTTAATTATGTTGTTTTCAAACAAGGATTTAGATTTCAGTTTGATATTAGATATTGCTTGAATGTAATGAAGAAATGGCTGTGAAAGCTCAAAAACAGCCTCAGTGTCCAATGGCTTCTACTAACGAAGATTCCGTAATGCCATGGTGGAAAGAACTTGGAATACCAAAGAGTGATGTCAAAATGTTGCCAGAGGGATGCCTTTGTGTTTTTTGTCAATCTGCTGTAGATTGCGACAAAAAGTTTGGGGAGTTCTTGACTCATTCATTCACAGGTAAATTTATATGTGGTGCAAATATGTTGGCTGATTCTGTGTTTCATGCCTTTCACCTTTGTCTACATTTATCACAGGAATAAAAATGCATTACTTTTGCTTGCTTTTGTCAAGCGGTTTGGTTCAGTCTGGTGCTGAAGGTGCAGTTGACTCAACTCATGAAAAAGATTCAATTTATGGATTTTTGATAAAAGATATCATTCAAGGTCTGTTTTGAATAATTTCCTGGTAAAATGCATGGAAGCTTTATGGTGGAAGAAATGTTTAATTACTGTAATATTGCTTGGTCAATGTTTGTTCTGCATGATGTAAATTGAAATACATTCATAAGAGAAAATCGTGCTGAGAGAGACTTGCTTTTGATCAAAATGTTTGCTCTTTGATATGCCTTGACATTTTCCTATTGATGTTGTTTCTGTGATCTTCAGCAATTCTTTAAACAATCAATGATGAATGAAAGAGCATGTTAGTTTTCTCTTTTTCACTCTCAACTCTGGATATTAATGTTTGTATTATACTGGTTTCAGAAATAAGAAGGGCTGCAAAACTCAACTGCAGTTTCTGTCGGAAAAAAGGTGCTTCAATTGGATGTGTTGTGGCAACATGTAAAGTGAGTCAATCTAATAGTGTATGTGCCAGTTAGCAACCTGGCTTCATGTGGCCAAATTGTTTTCATCTTCTTTCCTGGTGGCACTGGGTAATAAACGTGTAACAGTTTGTTAATTTAAAAAATCACAACACACTGTTTTGTTAAAGTTGATGTCAGCATTGTAGCTTTGCCCAACATTGTTCAATTATTTTCGACTTCCGCTCATATGAATAAGATTAACGTCGAACTTCAACTGACTGCTTCGTTTTTTTTAATTGCCTACGAAACTCACACTGTCAGCTTAATTGGAAATGGAAATGATTTGTGCTCATTGTTATTAAAAGGCCTGCGTAAACTTTCAAGAGTAACTAATGGAAAGTTTGGTAAAACCTGCTCAATTAAAAAAATCATTGTTACTCAAGTTCAGTCAGTTAGAAGATCTTCTCCAATTAACAAGCGAGCAACTCTTAGAAATTATACGAAGCGTCCGTCTAGATCAGGGGCACACAACACGGGGCACACAACACAGGGCACGCGTGCCCAATGTGGCACGTCGTAGATTCGTGAATATTACGCGAGCGATTAGGTTTACATAAAGTGTTGTTTTTTTTCTATTTGGCATAAAACACAATGAGTCGTGTTTATGTCGTAGTATTTTGAATCAGCAATTCACTCAGAAATTAGCAACAAAGTAACTAATTAGCTTATGGCAATGTTGCTGTCTGCTCTTACAACAATTTTGACGCTGAGGAAGTTCGTTTCCAATGCTATGGCTCGGCCCTCGGGACTAAATGACGAAAAAATTTGTCACACATCACCATTCGAGTTGAACAATCCTGGCACAGATAAAATCCTGGTATAGAGCATCAAGGCTGAAAAATGTTGTTCTAAAAGCTAAATGTCATGATAAAGCTTGAAACAACCGAATGTATGAAATTGCGCTAGAAACTTACGGCGTTTTCATAAATGAAGATATGCATTTTTGCAGTTTTTTTATTTCTTCAGAGAAGAGTTAAGGCTGAATGTTAAAGCGTGGAGTAGATTTAGCAGAAAGTTGATGCATACAAGTTGGATGTAAAGTAACTTTTCCAGCACAAAGACGTGTACTTTCAGAACCAGATCGTTTGCTAGTGGAATTTTTTAGAACGATCCAACTTGCACATTTTACTTTTTTGCTGTTTTTTAAAATCACTGATGTGCGTAATGTTGACAAACTGCTGCAAAATTTGAACTGTTCTGTCTGTTTGGTTAAATTTGCACAAAATTTGCACTGTTTTTTGCTTGTTTATCATGACGTGCAAATTACCTGGTTGCCAATACTTGCAATTTCTCAATGTACTTTTCAGGTGTTATGTGTAACGTCAGGAGTTGTTCCCACTTTATTTCAGTTTCTACAGTAGTTTGGTTATGTTTTCAGAGATACAAATGTTTTGTATTTCAGAAAAAATACCACTTTCCATGCGGACTAGAAAACGGTGTTTTGTCGCAGTTTTATAGCAATTTTTCATCGTACTGCAAGAATCACAGACCAACTCAGCAACTAAACCTGCATGGTAAACTCCATCGCGTGCACTTGTTTTTTGGCTAGTCGTCATATCTAGTTATGTAAAACACTTTTGCTTTTTGTCAGATTACCTCAACATTGGACCAAGTTCATCGCGATCTGCTCATAAGGTAGCCCTAGCGATTACCAGTTCGTTTCATTTAACGATTCGCCTTGTGCAACCCGTGGAGGCACGGACCTTCATTGAAAGCGAAGGGTTGGGCAATTAAAAGTAGATTTTTGCTTAAGTGCATTTGCTGGTGCAGCGTTGAGTAATTCGTGTTTCCCGTTTTGCTCTTTCGCGCCACTCCTGCCTATGAATAGACCTCGTGCCTCTCAATTGATAGGTAGGGACATTAGTGCCGGAAGCATTTTTTCCAGGGGGCAATAGTGGGTTTTCCCAGGGGAGAAACAATGGTGAAATTTTATTTTATTAACTCGAAACTTAGAGAAAACATTTTTCTACTAAAAAGTTGATAAGCAAATATAAAGTTTCAAAATCCAGGGGCTAAGGCCCCTCTCCCCCCCTTCTGACACCCATGGGCCATGGGTAGGGGTTGTACTATTTGAGCTGACAAAGTATGTTTCCTGTTGAAATGGTACAATTGTTTTTGAAACTTTTGTTGAAACAGATAATTCTTGTTGTGTACCACGATTTCCATTGGGTGCTAGTTGCTACAAAATTGTTGACAGCCAAACTTCATTCACTTAATGTTAAGGAGTCGGAGTCCGAAATTTTGGAAAGGTTGGAGTCGGACATTTTACCCCCAACTCCGCAACCGTGGGTGGAATGAATTGATGGATTTGTTTTATAAGAACCAGGCTGTTGTCACTGGACTTGTGTCAATGTGGACAGTATCGTTCAATTATAGTGGCATCATGCCGAAAAACGCAGGTCCTGCAGTCGGTCCGGCGCATCAGCTACTTCGAAGATTCTTAGCAACTCATGCGTAATACGACAAAAACACTAACTTAGTATTTTCTATATTTCTGTAGATGAATACTTTGTCCCAAGCCTGCTGGGTTTTGGCAACGACTTACGCCAAGAAACCGTGGTAGCATGCGTTGAACCCCTGAACGGATCCTGATGCGAAGGGCCGTATAAACTCAGGGATGCTTCTGCTACGGACCTCTCTGTTAATACCGCGAGTTATGCAACAGAGCTTCGAAGTGAATCGACCAGGGCTGAAACAGTATATAGAAATCAGTCGGGTAGCTACCCGCTGAATAAAATGAGAAAGTGCTGAAGCACGAATTTGTGGACGCTTGCGAAGCTGGGTCGTAATATCGAACTTCCATGGTGGGTTTCTTGAAAGCTTCTTAAAAGCGCTTTGCTGCAAGCGTTGCACTAGGCCTTGATGCAACCTGGACGTTAAAATACTACGTACTAAAGCGTTGTTCAGCGGTTGGTTTTATTGTTGGTAAGTTGTAAATTTATCCGAAATTTCATTGAAGTTGTCATTTTTTCTGATGACTTCCTGGAAGTTCTCAAAATACGTCTTGCAAAGATATTCATTGCACAAGCTCACTTGAAAACCTTCCTGTTTGTCTGCGCCAGCTGGCTTTCATGTTCTAATCATTCTTATGGCAACCACCCAAAAACACCTTTTTCGATTCTTGTTCGTTCATCACATTCAGCAGAACTATTTGCATGAACTGCATTCTTGCATAGAAGCGAGCCACTGCCGAGATTCGAAACCAACGGCCTGTTTGTCCGATATGCTTGTGCGAGATAAGGAGCGACGTTAGCGACTTTCAAGTAATCAAATCAACCTGCTGTTCCAAGTGTTGGCTGCACAGAGCGTGCGTACAACAGCAGGTCGGTTTTGTTGGGCTATGAGCGAAAAATGTGCAGGATTGCTATTTCATGTGGCGCTGTTGCAGTTGATTGTTTATTCGTCACAAATGCAATTGTACTGTCATAAGAAATTTCGCCTGCTTTTCTGAGTTGTGTCAAGTAAAGTGACCACTGAACTTGCTATAACGTCTCCTTGGAAAGTTTAAAAACTGGGTTTCAGCCCCGAAAATAGTGCGAAACAAAAGTGTCTGCCGTTTGCGTCAACCTTCAGCAACATGTACGGCGCAAAAGATCTGCAGAAACTATTCTGATTTCTATAGCAGGGGTCCGAAAAATTTGGGTCGCGAGACCTTTCACTCTGGGTCGCGAAACAATTTAAATTCACATTTTAAATTTGCCATTCTTACCAGACAGAATAAATGCAATGATTTACTGTTTTATGCGCTAGGTTTCATACAATTTTGTACAAGAAAATTGCTACTGTCAACCAATAGTAGTCCTAAAATTGACATTTAATTTAAAGTATTTTCCACAAAATTGCTCGCTCACGAAGTGTTTGGGTCGCGAGAATTTACATCTATTTTTAGGGTCGCGCCAAAAAATATTTGCACACCCCTGTCCTATAAAACTTGGTCAAGAAATCAATTGTTGCCACCGTAGACAGTGGCTTGCAGCGCTTGAAATAGATCGTTTTGCTGGCGTCATGCCATCATTTACAGCCAAATCAGATTTCATTTTGGTTAAATGTTTCTGTTAAAATTTTGTTTGTGCTCCAGTTATATGCTATCCACCGAATATTACACCCAGTTGTGTGACAGGAGTTGATCAGCTTGCAACGAAGGTCATTATTCGCGCATATGGGCAGAGTTTTGATGTAGCAATAAATTCACAGAATTGCGACATTGGTAATTGAGAGAAGATGTGGAAAACATGCGAAAACTTGAGGTCAGCAAATTGAACCAATTTTTCTTGGTAAAGCTTATCGTGCATACTCTGCCTTTATGCGCGCACAATCACGTTTTTTTTGTGAGAAAACTCTTTTCCGCACCAAATTACTTAGTACGCAGGTGCAAGACCTCATCCTTATCATGCTGCTCACGACTGCTTGCGTTTCCAATGTGCGTCAAGTGATTTGTTCTCGAGTCTGTGATATGCAGTGTCCGTGGTTTAATGATACAGGCATTGTTAATGATTCATCGGGAAAAGTCTGCACGCAAGTCACGGTGCAGTTTTCGCTGCCGACATTGTCCGGATGGTGCGAGTAGCACGGTTGCGGTTTAGCTCAGCAGCGGGCGTGAGTCTTTCCTGATTCCACTTCAACTAAGAACTGGCCTCGTGCAGGATCTTGCATGCAGTCCAATCGTCATCGAAAGGACGGTCGCTGTCCAACTGTTTCTTTGTTTTTTTTTCACAACGCTTTTTCAGGCATTTTCGTGCGGCATGTACTTCTTCCGATGTCCGATCTGCAACAGCGTGGACGAATTCAACCAGGAAATGAAGCGGATGGGCATTTACATCCCCGACCGTGACGCGTCCTGGGAGATGACTCACGACGCGTACAACGATCTCTTGCAGAGGCACAGCGTGTGCGACGTCGCCAACTGCAAGTGTCCGCACGGCCGAGAGTAAGTTTCCATTTGCGCTGCAGGTTCTGTGTTAACCTTCCTGAGCAGTTGCTTGCTTTGTGATGCCGGACGTCTGACTGGCTGTGTAGGAACGCAAGTTCTGTCGATACTTAATCTGCTGCACTCGGCCTTGCCAGTTCTTGCAATAGGGTCTTTCGCGCTTTAAGAGCATTGTGGCGTGGGCTTCACCCATCGTTGAGCAAACCTTCAATTTGAAACCTTGGAGGCGTCAATTTTCACTTACAAATTCGGTACATTTTCACGTTACGATAGCAGGCCCGTAGCCAGATTTAAAGGTTTGGGCGGGCAAAATACATTTTTAGGGGTGCAAGATTTTTTGTTTTTATCATAGGTTTGAAGCACATTTTTCTGGAACCAACAAAATTTTGGGGGCACTGCCCCCGAATGACCCTCGTGGTTGTGGGCCTATACGAGTGCGTGATGAAACTGAGGTACCAGTGTTTAATAAAATGCGCATGTAATAAAGACGTCACGCAAGAGGTATTGGGATTACTGGCCTTAAATCACTGCGAACATATATTTGTTCAGAAGCCACAACCAATACTTGGGGCGCAGTTTAGTACGAAATGTCTTGTAGCGTTGTGTGATGGTCAATTGTCTTCCCTTGCTACAACTTATCTCGCAGCATCTCAGCGGGTTGAGGGGTTAAATCACGTTTTTGTCAGGTTTTAATGTTTAAGAGCAATGCGCTTGGATTTTTATTGTGTTGTAAAAGTAGTTAGCTCTATGCCGTTATTTCAATGTTCGAATAAGATAATGCGTAGTTACACCAAAAAAATTGAAGTGTGCTGTAGGAAAGAATAGCCTAGGTCCATACGAACATATTCATTCTGCGTGTCTGGATTGTTTTAACACAAAAGACATGTGTAAAAGAGTTTTTGCATGTGGGTTAGCAGAGTCGCTACAAACGTTCGCATAGGTACGTTGAGTAAAGCACTTCAATTTCAAGTGGATAGAAACTGCTCTCTGACGTTGACGATCTTTGTTTAGTGCGTCTCGTTGTTCAAAACTCATAGACAAAAACGCGTGCAGCAGACAAAAGACTGAACCTCTGCGGGTGATGAAGGATGACAGGAGTACGTTGCTATTTTCTTTGGTTATATAACGTTGCGTCAAACATTAATTGCTGTCCTGGATTTTAGAGTAAATCTTCAGTTTACATCCACATCGCCATTATGTGCAACTTTTCAAGTTTTTTATGACTGTGAAGGGAACACGCTAACGAAGGGAGTCGTAAATCGATGTTTGGCGAGTGCGCCATCTCCTGTTCACAATTTTTCGACTTTATGCGCACCAAGTGTCGCCTTGGCGTCTGTAATTTTTGTCAGACTTACACATATTCCTGACATGGCGATACAAGTAGGTTTATACTTACTAAAAATTTATGTTAATAAATTTTTGCAATGTGTATTATTCGCCCCGGTCTTGCCTGGATTTTCTGTAATAAGGTGTTTCAGTCGCAATTTTTGATGAAACCAGAATTAATTATGACTTTCATACAGACGATGAAATCGTAGGTTAAGGCAAGAAAATAAAGTACTGTGTTTATTTTGAATTTTGTTTGTAAGAAGCAATCGGATTTTTAAACTTTATTAGGTCTTAGTAAAGTTCGACGACATGGCTTTCTTTACGACATAATAGTTTTTTCTTCTGTCACAAATGGCGAACTGCAGTTGGAAGATGGTGTGGCAAGACTCCACTTCACGGAATGCTCATGCAGTCATTGCGATTTAGGTTAAATTGCATTTTTCAGGAAATGGTTTTGATTTATAAACTGGCTTCACCAGTACCTTTTGAACACTATGGGTTAAACTGCTTATGTTCATTGTATTGCAATAAACAGTTTTTTTTTAAGAAAAATGTTAGGTACCCGGTGTCGACCTGTAGGGACCCGATTTCACTCATTCTAGGGACCCGATTTTCTCCTATTCTAAGGACCCGACGATAATTTTCTCTGATTCTAGGGACCCGATTCGGGTCCCTAAAACACCTTAAAGAAAACCCTGCCTTAAATGTCCTGTGGGATTTAGAACACGGTTGCACTTCTAACTAGCACTTGAAGTGCCACTGTTTTGTTCTCGTTTCAAATGCATTTGATTAGGGTAACATTCGCGGTATTTATTTTTCTAATGCAAACCACAACCAACCGACCGGAAATTAGTCTTCACCTGCAAGAACGGGGCTAAAATCGAGCGTCGTACTGTCTCACACGGGCTGCAGAACTGGTTTAAAGACGAGCAGTAGTCTTATTGTAGCATGTCAAAACAAACCTTTGGTTGATGCATTGAAGCTTTGAACACGAAAATTAAAGCCTTCCGTGGTTGCCCCAATCGAAGTGAAAGTCGGCCGGACGAGAGAGTTAGACGACATTGCTGGTCCAGATACTGTAGAGTGTGGACCAATCATGTGCAAAGGTCCAATCAAGGTGTTTCTTCGGCGAAAAGGGTTGTGCATAAAACTGATCGCAGCGTGTCTTGCTTGGTTGTACAGCATCCATTTCAAGACAAAGACAGTTAAAAACATGTTCAAATGCGAAATGCCTTTCCGTGAATTCCCGCACACCCGCGACAAAGTACGTTGTCTTCGTCTCGCCCCGTTTGCTGTGAGAGTTCGATTTTGGAGAACTCGCCAGATTGTTTACAAATGTCCTGCTTCGCCTTGCGTGTAAAATAACGCCAAGAAAAATCCGACTCGTTTCAGGAAAATCCAGCAGTTTCGGATACGGTTCGTTGATAAGCACTAAAATACAATCGTATAAAATGACGGCCCAGTCAAAACACACGCGGCGTCACTCCGCAGTTACGTTGCTGCGAATTGCGACGCTCTCCAAGGCAAGCAACATATAAATTTTTGTCAACGAGCTTCACCCTTTTCACGGTTTGTGACAACCCGTTTCCGTCGTTATTGCAGCTTAGTCCAGGGGTTCTTAAAGTTTGCCTTCATACCCCAGGGGGTATTGAGATGAGATGTTGCGGGTGTTCAACAGTGCCGAGAGGTAAAGTCCAGATCCGAACGCAAGTCCTCATTCTGAGAACTTGAATTTGCTTCCACCCAGATTGACCTTGACTTGATGCCCATTGGATTTTCTCTGTTTTGCTTACGAGTTTTGTTTTATTTCTTGCAATTTTTTGTTTTTTAAACTTTGTTGAAAAGAGGTACCCAGGTAGACGAATATTTGACTCAGGGGTATTGAGGCGTTAAAACTTCAACGCTTAGTCCCTTTTTTTGCTCGTCAGCTACAACGAGAAGTCGTCCGGATGGTCGGTGGTGCTCTGCGACCTGTGCGGCTCCTCAGGCACCCACGTCGACTGCTCCGACGACGTCGACGACGAGAAGTCCTACTTCGCCTGCCAGGTCTGCCTCGAGATCCACGGCAGCGACGGCGCTCGAAGTCTCGCGGTCCAGATGGGCGTCATCTCGCCGGCCAGGCCCGCGGCGTCGCCACTGACGATCCCGGCGAGAAGGAAAAACGATTGCGATTCGTCGTCGTCGGTAGGCACGCCTCGCAAGCGCAAGCGTCACGAAGTTTTCGAACTGAACACAACGGACTCTTCAAGCGCGACCGCGCCCTGACCACACCTCCTTTAGCCGCGTGATTTTATTTTCGGTTACAGATATGTCTCGGTTATTGTCCTTTGCCAAGTGTCCCTTTCTTGAGCCGCGAAGTTTGACGGGGTTTTCGCGATGCTGGCGAGCTTTTAGTCCAGCGACGCCGATCCGACCCACCCGTTAAAGCTAATTGTATTCAAGTGGCGGCGGGAGACGCCCCCTTGAAGTTACTCCCTGAACAGCGACATTGCGAGCGAACTGACATGCGGCGGACACGTCCTTCAACGAGCGATTGCTTATCCGTTGAAAAACGTGAAGTTTGGTGTCAATCCACAGGCGGGAGCAACGTAGTTGAATCAGCTTCCTGCGGCACAAGGAACGCGGTAACGACAATAAGCTCGTAAAAGTCAAGAGGGCGCGAATATATTCGTACAGTTTTAATCGTGCCGTTGTTTTTCGTACTTACGGTTGCAAAACACAAGTGATCCCTCTTGTACAGGGTTGCTCGCAAGATTAGAACTACTTGCGTTAGACTCGCATGACACTCGAGTCATTGGAATTGTCAGTACGATGTAATACCCAATTTAAAAAATACGAGAATTAGTCCATCGCCATGTTCAGCAGGCAAACGTGTCTGTGCCGCAAATCTTAAGTTGAGTGCTTTATTCTTCCACTGTAGCCGACACTCTGGCCCTACGCGTTGAACGATGTGTTTGCAGATACTAGCAAGAGGTGAGAAGTAACTCTTACTGATCTTCGGCATTGTGTTTGTTGGCGAAAGTTTCACCGACCACCGTAGCCACGCGTCACGTGTGTACGAGCTCCAGAAGTGTCAGCGTTGGTCTTGGCAGATAACATCCGTTTACCGCAAGTTGAATCTGTAAAGAGTTACTGTTGCTGCTGTTGAAAAAATATCGCCTCTAGCGAGCCGAAAATCCCACCTAACTACATGCTGGCGATACAGAGAAGTTTCTCTTAAGTAGCTGCTCACGGACATTCTGGGCTACCTTGAGCGCGTTTCTTCGATAGCGGTTTTGTGAACCTGAAACATTCCAGCTTTACTAGCGGTGGTTTTGATGCGTTCCGCAAACCTTCAGGTCCGAGACACCCGCTTTCGCAAACGTCCAATCATATTGCGCAAGTTTTGCCATCAGTGTTATTATTTATTTATTTAACGACAATCTTGCTACAGGCGGTAGCCTGATTGGTGCAATCTTGTCGTGTCACGTCGAGCTATGATAATGTAACAACGCAAAA
>JGI24158J21664_10003636_pt1 | contig 19468 bp, 12 predicted proteins | sample Ectturendosymbi3_FD_21664 | JGI IMG/M metagenome (IMG submission 21664) | reverse complement strand
TCAGAGCAATTTACCGCTGCAAAATCAGGCTGCGCTGATGTCTTGTCGAATACGAGCAGTTGAGCATAGAAAGTACACAAGAATTGAGAATGCGCATNAAGTACGCACGAAAACTTTCAATTTTTTATTATGCATAGAAGTCCAGCAAACTTTTAGTTTTAATTTCTCCCTGCTGAGACATAATCAAATTCCTGAATGCTTCCATGTTAAAAAAAGCTCTTTTTGAGCTCGTGCAACAGTTCTATCATGCTACAGAAATTGCTAGTGTGGCCATTGCGGTCAGCACTTGCGCTGATCAGCCTTAGCAGACAAAATAAAGACAATTGTTTCGGATAAAGTGAACTATCGCGGAACACAATCTTAAGCATGCGTAGTGAATGGAGGGTCTACAAAAAGTGGTAAGGTGGTTGCTGGACGTAGACGATAGCCCGAATTCCCACCAAAACATAATTATTAGTTTTTGGCCAACTTACAGTGTTCCCTGGAATTTGCATGCAAATTCATTCCGTGGTATTTGCATTAGACATTAAGTCGACAAATTAACTAGCAAAAAGTATGCGAAAACAATTAATCTCCTTTGCGCAGGTAATAAAGTTTTGTAAAATATCAAGCTCAAAGGGGGGGTTAACCCCAACCCCCCCCTTGCGTACGCCCTTGATTTCATTGGGAGTAAAGGAATTTTAATACACTGATACTTTCAATAAATCTATCGTACCACGGATACCGTTGGGTTCTTCCGAATGTGTTGCAAAATGTGGATGGATAAATGAATAAATCTTCGTTTATTTGTTTTGAAAATTGCAATCAGTAATTGTATTATCCGTCACTTGTTTTTTTATGTATGCTAATATACAACTTTTTCTTTACTATGATTTATTCTAAATGAGTCAACTATCCAACATGGTGTGTCAACTAATCCCCCTTTAGTGCTAGTTCACTCAACTCATGACCATTTTTGTAAAGCGCCGGAAATGTCCATTGCCGACGTAACACTGAAACAAAGCATGGGCCGAGAAAAAGAGAACTTAACACTGTATGAAATCAAGTCTTCTAGAAAAAACATCGGAGCTACAAGCCATAAAGTAAAAAATAAGTCAACTAACCCGACGTTCCCCTTAACTAATAGACGCGAAATATTTGTCGAAGAACTTTTAAAAACGGTTTCTGTTTGGAATATTGTGTCGCAGGGTCTCAATTTGTAGGAGTTTGTTTCAATTCTAATCGTGAAAGTAAACGAAGTATGTAGACGAATCTGTGTAGCGTGGACTTCGATCTGTTGTTCCCGACGGCTTGAGCTAATGCTTTGTGACGTCAACATGAGCTTGGCGGATGAGATGCAAAAAATTTCTGGCGAGTCTACGTGCATTACAGGCTTGCACATCGTGAAAAACACTTGCTTCTTCTGACTGCTACTCTCTCAAACCCCGTGCAACCATGCACCACATGCAGTGCATTTCACTATGAGTTTGCCATCATAAGGCATCATGCAGTGGATGTATAGATTCTGTGAATCCATGTCTGAACTTCGCTCTGGGCAGTGATATGGGTGAGATTTGTTGACTGTTCCAAGAAGATGGAGATGTCGTTACCTGCAAAGCTCCGAAGCAGAGAATACCTCAGTTTACACTGTTGGAGACAAACATTGTAGGATCTTTCCTTTCGCTCAAAAGCGCAGCATATGCAGTGGAAAAGGGACCACAGTGATTTCCTCTTTTTTGCTGTTCAACGTCAGCGATGTCCGTTTCGATGCTGTGATATTAATTCACATGATATTAATTCACACACCGCCACCGCTTTCTAGCCTTTCTCCATACTGCAGTCATACCGAATTTTCCACTTGATACGAGCACCTAATGTTGCGGAACGTAAATAAGCTGGATAAACTCAGAGGTCTTCTTTGTGCGTATAGCCACAATGTGTGCCAGTAATCACATATTCAAAACCATTTATCTTATGGTCCATGGATTGTTTAATCAAAGTCATTACTGCGTTTATGATGCGGTCGTTTATGCGTTAATGACTGGCCGCCATAGACCACTTTCAATAATACATCTTTAATTTTCGTTTATCTTTAATTTTCAGATTCGTTTATCTTTAATTTTCAGATAAATCGGTAATCCAGCTGTCATGTGCTTTTGGAGGCAAAGCATTCTGGTTGGCTGCATTGTCGTTTATAACGGAAGTGGTTGTTGCCGTCTGTGGCGTGGTTGTTGCCGTCTGTGGCGTGGTTGTTGCCGTCTGTGGCGTGGTTGTTGCCGTCTGTGGCGTGGTGATTCGCCACATAACGTTGAATTCGTAGCAGCAATGGTAGAATGAAGCTTGTCGAACGGAGAAAATTATATTATTGCTGTTACGCGGAAGGTCGTCTGCTCGACTCGCTTTAGGAAGCTCAGGGCGACGCAGCATTGTGGCTGCAACACGTCATACTCCCTTGTTTTTCTACTTCACAAAAAAGGTGGCCACCAAACCTGTCAAGAGATACGAGTGATGACTGCCGTGACGAAACTGTAATTTTGAAGTCTAAACTATTTTCTCAAATTTCTATAGTCAAGCTTTGATCACATTAAAATGTGGTTGACTCGCATCATGTTATTCAAAGAACGGAGTGTTGCGTCGATGAATGCAGCTGTTCAATGACTTGACTTGTTGATATTTGCGCAAAGTTCTTTAAAGCAAGACGTCGCAAAATCCGTTTCCTTTTTCACACTGCCATCATTACAGCGATCAAACAAGCACATTCGAACATCACTTCCGGAAATTGAATGCTCTTCTTTCGTTGTTCTGAGCGATTGCTTTTTTTACAACTTTTGTCGATCCAGGGCAGTGAAACCAGTAAAGAGCGCTGTCTCGCATTATCATCATTTTCCTGAGACGGCTCTACAACCATGCCGTTATGTGGATGAAACATGTTACGTTGTCTTTTGTTACCGTGAGCAGCAACTATGTGAGCCATGTCAATGATGATGACATTGGGTTGAAGCTTCATAGGAGAGCAGCAAATAGATGTGGTCTCGTGGACTTTCTGCACTCTAAACGAACATCAGAACATACAATGTTCCATGAATGCAGCACCCAGAAACCCAATCACCAGCGCAGCCCCATACATTTAAGAATATTAAATTTTTTTCATGTGTTTGGATATACACTGCCTGATTCTGAAGACATCAAATTTGGAGCCGTTTTCGCTGATCGCAAGACTTACAGCCATCTTCTTCACGTCGAGTGCTGTTGATTGTGTCAAAAGCTCTGGCAATCTTTCTTCTGTGATGTCTCTGCAGTCTTTCAAGTTCGCTTTGATCAGTCCCTGGAACTTTGCGATGTAATCAAAGCTGGCCCGCGTCTTGTATGAGATGATTGCCATTCCGGTATGTTCGCACACAGTAGAAAAATGATCAAGTGCATGTTGAAGGCCTTGTTGTTTTAAGATGCTAGCTGTGCCGAAACGTCCGCTAAAAGAAAACAGTTGATCCTGCTGTTTGCAACAATGACACACGTGGCAACTTCGCTGTTACTGTCTGTTCATTTCATATAGACTGTGAAGAGGAGTGGTGACAGAACACACCCTTGTCAGCGTCCGACACCCACGGTGAACAGTTTTCGTTTAGCTCCGAAAACACGGGTCCCTGTTGTGGGAGCTAGGGATATTCGTGTCACGAGCACGAACTTCTGAGCAGGAATTAAACAACTTGACGGTCAGGTAACAGACGGCCGTCAACACCATACTCCGGCAACACTGGCTTAGTGGGGCTCTGGGCCTCGAGCGGCACGTCCTTCCGGGGTGCAAACATCGTTGATTAAACATTAATTTTTTTAAGTGGTTGTTAACTCTTCAGTTTTTGTGGTTAGAAGTCCTAGAGTGGTAGCCTAAACAACTAGGAAGTGCTGCTGTGGAGTGAGCAAATTCATGAAATGTGTAGGCTGCCCAAAAGTCTATATCAAATCCAGTGTGCTACAAGTATTCTGTGTTTGTATGGAAATCAGGNTTTTTTTTAACATACTTACATGGGGGGCAATTGTCTCCTAGACCTTACACCTTACCCCCAGCCAAAGCCATTTACCTCCAACCCAGTCAAAAATTCTTTGNACAAGGGACAAAGATGAAATTCGATCTCACACAAGCACACATTACTGGTCCGGTAGTTCGAGGTTTATATTGCCCCTCACTCAAAATCCGATAAAAATGCCCTGCATGAAAAAGACGGTAAATAGTCAAGGCTAGCTTAATCCTTTTTCTCCTATCGTTCGATTCTTAGCAACGCCCCAACAGCACATCATGACATCACCTGACACCTATTGGCATTGACGAAGAACATTTCTTGGCCAGTCGAATGCTATTTATTAATATCCAGCAGGATAATTTCAAAGGGGTGCCACAATCTGTAGCCTAGTCATTAGTTGGGCTTATCAGCATTAAATTTTGGCGGGTGACACGAAGAAGTCTGCAAAGGTATTTTTGCTCAATTTCAATAGAACTAATGATTTTCTGTATGACGTAGCCTATTGATTAAAGAAAATAACACAGTTGAAGCGAGTCAGTGCAGTTAGTGTGTTTGCTTGCGCGATTTAGGGCTCAGATCGCAGGCTTGAACTGCACGTAGTGGGAGTCAGTGCCAGCCGCTAAGCAATGTTGGTTTTGCAGAAGGTTTGACTCCTTTGTTCATCGGTGCATTTAATATTTGCAGTCATAAAAAAGGCATTTCAACAAGAAAAGCTTACAAAAGGTCCTTTTGATAAATTATCATGTTCAATGTAACATTCCTACCTTTGAGGCGTTGAGAAAAATGTATAGCCTATCTGTTTCTTGAAAGATGCGAAAGCCGAAACGTCTAACAACGTACTGTATGGCTGCGCGCGTTGATGCAGTCAGATTATTTATATTCGTCCTTATTCTTTGAACACTATATGACCGAATTTTACTTTGTGACTGAGTGCCCGGACGTTGCAGTGTGAGATTGAGGACGTGTGCATGACACAACTTCACCTGGCCTTGGCCAGGGTTGGACTCTAATTCTTACCATGTGATTTTCGCGTCCTACTCTGGAGCTAGTATTGTATCAGGTGTTACGAGTTTGTGGACGACTGTGTTAAGAAAGTGTCTGTCATCCTGTTTTCCTAGCCCCAACGCGATTACAAAGCGTTTTGTGTCTATCGATCTGCGTTGTGCAGCCAGTGTGTGCTTGTGCTCCGTGACTTTGTGTCCGGTTCCAAGATTAAAAAACAAAATAAAAATAAATTAAGCAAATTAGAGTCAATGAACGTTAGAATCTAACGTAAGGGCAAACAATGTATGATTGTGGTTAAGGTTTTTACTAAAAGGGAAGTTATCCGAAACAGCTGCACAACTTGCCAATGGCTGTATTGAACAAAGTTGTTCAGTGCGAGTAACTTTGAACGTATCAGATATTGCCATCACTGCTGAGCAATAAACAGGCGAATGTCCTATGTTAAGGTTATGCAAACTACGGTCTGCTGAATTTTTTTGCTGCCCTCGTATATATTTCAAATTTTCGCATTTTTGTGCTGATCGTGTATCACCGACATATCACAATTCGCTTCTACTTGGAAAGCATTCAGTATGGTATTACGTTTTGCTTTTCGCTGAAAGATTCCGGTCATTTGTCCGAAATAGCTTAAAATATCTGTTCGTTTTTTTGTTTTCGGAAATTTTTTATCACTGAAAGAAGCAGTGTGACTGAATAGGCTCAATTTTATTCAATCATTGCAAAAAATTTCTGCCCAAGACCGAAAAAATCAGGTTTGGTCGACGGGTATGATAGTCGAGTGCATAGTGATCTTAACACGCAATATCATATTAAAATATATTCTATTTCATATAAAAAAGTACAATTTGTAGATGCTGGCCCTTCGCTGGACACTGACAGAACAACGTGACCCTCATTGATAAAAGTCTGCCTACCTCTGTCCCAGGGTTGTCCATGGGACATATTTATCCGTCCCATTTCCATCCCATAGCAATTTATGCCTGTCCCATCCCATGGGATTCCTATTACATTATTATAATATTGATATGGAATACAATTCAATTAAAATTATTAAATTTATTAAAGTTTAGGTTTAGTATCTACTAAATAGGACTACGTGTACAAAGAGACATGCAAGACGACAAAATTTATTGACTTTAAAATTCAGAAGTATAATCTAAGTATGACAATTCAGTAACATTCTGACACTCTCATTCTACTTCTGAGTCTCATGGGAAATACAAATGTGTGCTGTCCCATCCCATGGGACGTTTCCCATGGGATTTCCATAGGAATCCCATTCCCATGGACAAGCCTGCTCTGTCCTTCAAGTCCAAATCCACTCCAACAAGTTTATATCAAAATCCAATCCGAGGCTTGGTAATACAGTTTTCTAAATAGACGTCTGTCGGTAGGGAACGAAGCTAAAAAATAACATTGTGAACGAGTAATCGGCAGAAGCCCAACCCAACAGCTAGATAAGGTTTGTAGGTCAAGGAGGCTGCAAGCCAAAATTTCTCAACCATAGCCAGTTTTAAAAAGTGCCTAATTCACTTTTTCAAGGATCAAGAAAATTTTCTTGATTTTTTACAATTATCTAGCCACAAAATCCAAAAACAATATTAAAAAATTCCAACAATATGAGCGTCCGCAGGGCGTAAGAACGGGCATTTGCTTCCCCCCTGGAAATTGGGTTTCATAACCAAAAATTTCTAGAAAACCTGTAGTCAGCAGTTTAATTCCAATTTAATTGATATAATTCTTGTAGTGACAGTTTATTTTCCGGGATGACACTCACACTGCACAAGAACCAGGTTTAGGTTATTGTTATGGCGATGCGGTAATGAGGTTGCTGTTCACATATGTCCGCTCATTTTCCTGCAGAGGCAGGTTGCCAAATTTGCTAGCGTACCGTTCTATCGTTTTTCATTGCGTAACAGCAACATGGCGATTAATCTTGAAAGGTGTGGTTCACGTTACGGCAGTAGGCGTTTTGCTGTTTGTGACTGTTGAACGCAGACATCTTTGTCTGGCAACACAGCGAGACAGTGACTTCTGACAACCGTAAGCCAAGTAGTTTTATACTGTATGAAAAGAAGCATGCCGCTCGGGCTTTCCGATCGCAACAAAGTGATGTTGTGACCAGGATGTGAAGGTCGTGCAGTGTGAAACCTCCACAAAAACGTGCGATCGATGCGGTTCGTTGTAAAAGGGAGGAGAGGTTGTTGCAACCTCTCCGCTGGCGTTGCGCTGAATGCGCGGTTCACCACGAACGGAATGTGCGCGCAGAACAACACCACATATATCTGGCGCGAACAAGCAATAATAAAGTGATTGCGGCGTGTGATCTCTATTGTTGCTTGCTGCCATAGTGCGAAGCTTTGCGCACATGCCGCCCGGGCTTTTCCTATCGCAAGAGTAGCATCAGAATCAATCACTCACAAAGTGAAATGGGTCTTGTTTTGCGTTATTGATATGGATCATGCTTTTACTGCTAGTTCATCACCTTTAACATTATCAGCTTATCTTCCTATTTTTTCTGTTTTTTTGACATATGCATCTGTGAATCCGACATATTTCGTTAAATTTTCTTCCCTCTTGGCTTTCAATCTTACGGTGAACTGGACCACTTGGCTTTAATTGTTAACCCATGCCAAAGGATCAAACAAAAAACACAAAAAATATGGGAAGGGATGGCGTCAAGCCTACTTTACAGATGTATAGTATCCCCTTCTTTAACTAAAACAAAGTACACTGTATGTACAAGTGATAGAGTCTCAAGACTCATCTCGAGACCCAATTTTGCAAGTCTCGGTCTCGCAGCCTATTGGTCTGGGTCCAGGCCCGTAGCCAGGTTTTGAAGATTGAAGGGGCAAAATACATTTTAGGAGGGCACGATTTTTGTTTTTATCATATTTTTAAAACATATTTTCTGGGAACAAGAAAATTTGGGGGGCACAAAAGAAATTTTAGGGGGCACTGCCCCCCTGTGGCTACGGGCCTGTCTGGGTCACAAGCGTATTACCTTGAGACTTTGAATAACACAACGATATGGCTTAGTAAAACTTCTGTAATTCAAGGTGTTTACGTCTGCTGAATCTGCAGGTAAGAAGCAACCGAAGCAGATAGGAAAAATCCCAGAAATTCGAAAAAGGTTTGACTTCGAAGTGGTGATACTCACTTTTGGAAATTTGTCGAAAAATTTCAACAAAATCCAAACAAATTTTCAAGTCTCGATATCGGTCTCAGTCTCGAATTTCAAGTCTCGAGTCTCGGATTTTTTAAATAAGTCTCGATTTCGAAGTTTTAACCAGGTCTCGGCCTTGAAGTTTAGGTGTTGACTGCATCACTGGTATATACTGAAAATACGAGGCTACAATAATAAATTAATAATTTAATGTCATTAATGTAAAAAATGTTTCATTGTTCACTTCACGTTTCAGTAGTGGTTTACTCCACTTCCTATATAAAAGGTTTCAAACATTAACTCTGTTGCCACTTGCGCGAGACCCTCTCAGAGTGCGGGACCTATTTTGATAAAATAAATCAAATACACTTAAACCCTTTAACGCCCGCGCCGGCCACTACAGTGGCCGGTACTCTTTTGGCCAAAACTCGCCAACTGCTAGACCTAGAGAGGTGTTCAAACCCTCTGCGGATTCAGCAAGTCGTCTAGTTCCGACTGAAGAAAAAATTTTTTTCCGGTCTGGGTACACCCCTGCGGGATGTCACAAGTGGGGTGTTTTAGCGTTTTCATGGCCTACTTTACCCGGCCCTAGGCGCCAATCCAATGAGCCAATTTTTTGGCTCAAGTTTGTTTGGAAACTAGGCTGTCATCCGAGTCTTTAGAGAACTTGATTGACTTTCTAGCATATCTGCAACCAAAATTATGGCACAAAAATCCAAAAGTGGTCAAAATTTCAACGCCTACAAACTCTAACCTGGGATGAATAACACCCATTTTGTATATGGCCATAACTCGCCGCCAGAATAGGCTAGAGAGCTGTTCATGCCCTCTAAAGACTCGTGAAGACTTGTAGCTTAGACTGAAAAAAAAAATTTAAGCTTGAGATCTCGGATTTTTTGTTGATGTTTACATAATGAGAGGATGTTTATGCATATTTGTTTACATTTGGATGACGTCATCATTCCCTAGGAGTCGGCCAATCGAGCCGATTTTGTGGCTCAAAGCTCTTTGGATTCTAGGCTACAATACGAGTCTTTAGAGAATTTGATGGACTTTCTAGCATTTCTGGTTCAAAAGTTAAGGCAAAATAAGCAGAAATTAATTAGGGGAATCCCCACTATTTCCCTAGGGTAATCTTAAAAGATTTGGGTCTTTTGGCCATAACTTTGGCACCAGAAACGCCAAGCAGTCGATCTACGGCTCTAAAGACTCGTATTACAGCCTTGGATCCAAACAAACTTTTGCCACAGTTTCGGCTCATTGTCTGGGCGATGATGTCATAAAAGAAAAACCAAAATAAGCAAAACATACCCCAACCCTGACCGCATCCACCGAAAACCTCAAACTCAAATCTCAAGTTTTTTTTCGGTCCAAACTGCAGGACTTCACGCGTCTTTTGAGGGTTTGCATAGCTCTCTAGCATAAGCTGCTGGCGATCTATCGCTAGCTGAAGAAGCCGTTAGTGGGAGACTCATGCTTTTTCTGCCATTTTTTATTATTGTGCAAAATGGGGTTTTGGGTCAAAATTCCAGTTTCAGACATGCTGAAACTTTAATCAAGGGCTCTAAAGACGCGGATGATCGTCTAGTTTCGAAAAAAATTTGAGCCAACAAAAAGGCTAATTGGATTGGCGCCCAGAGCTAAGTAACGTTGGTCAAACATTCAAAAACATGCCCTCTTTGTGACGTCACCAAGAGAAAACCCTACACCCAAATCAAATATTTTTTAAAAATGGAAACTACAAGACTTGCTGAATCCGTGGATGGTTTGAACAGCTCTCTAGCTATAGTAGCTGGCGAGTTATGGCCAAAAACGTGCCGGCCACTATAGTGGCCAGCGTGGGCGTTAGATATTACAGTCAGTGTGGCAAAAACTTCATGAGATTTCTAGACCACATTAAAAATTTGTTTCCACATTCACTTTTCTTCTATCTCTAATCTCCATGTAATTATAATAATACGCAAGGTGCTAATCACGTCTGGTTACCTTTAGGACAAATGAACCACCAAACAATTAACACACTAAACCAGAGGTGGGAAAATAACGGCCCGCGGGCCACATGTGGCCCGCAGAAGCATTCAGGAAATTCTTCAATCTGAAATTTCCTCCAACTTCTCATGGTAAATATTAGTGCTGAAGCTATAAACTGAGACTTGCTTCTACTCCCATATGAAGGTACGACCCTCCGCTAAATGCGGCCTGCTCAAAGTGGCCACGAACAAAAATAATTGCCCACCCCTGCACTAAACAGCAAGCATGAAGCGCTGTTAGTACATGCTGTAGATGCAGTCACTACTGATATAATGGATAAACACCTTAAAAACGTGAAAAATACAACAGTAATCACATGAAGATTTGTGAAATGCATCGGGCATTTCATATTTGGTACGGCTCTAGATGAAGATGCAAACTGCTGAATGCGAGCGCATAAGTTGTTTTGGCTTCAACCGCCAGATGTCTTATAGAAATTGGTTACTTGATACTGACCACAACTCATATTTTCGGAGAAGTAATGCAAATTACATTAGGCGTTGCTATTGGTTACTGTATAAGTGGTCATTTGATGCAAACAAGTAAGATGTTTAAAAGTTTAACTTGTGTCCGTTTGCACGCAGTGAACACGAAACAAAGTATCTTTTGTTATTTGTTACGCATTGGGATAAAGTGCCTTTTATCTTGTTTGCAGCACGGTAGAGTGACATTGCTTTTCTCTGAATTGAACTGTCAGCTTTCAAGACGTGAAGCACCATGGCGACTTCTTGGTACAAATTCCGCATGTGTGCACTCTTTGTACTAGGACTGGCACAAGTAGCGTTGAGCGGAGCATTAATCAGTTTACACAGACAAAGAGAGGATCCAATTATCCGGTAAATGCGCGTTGTTTCTTAGCCAGATTGTCTTTGCTTAAGAGAGTGTCTTGTTTTGTTAAACAATTTTGTTTTGTGCCAGCCGCTCTCTGATTGAAAAACTGCTGCTACAATTCTTCAAAACCCGATGCATGTGCTGCAAAATTGAATTTCAATGTGATTAGTGTTAAAAAATAGTCATCAGAATGTAAAACTAGTTTTAAAAAATACATCAGTTTAAAAAAGTGGAATACAAACTTTCTGTGCTATTGGTTTGTTCTTAGTTCTTAAAAACATCTTTTCTCTTGGGTAATAAATTGTGGAAAATATTTGAGAGCTGTTGAATAAAAATGCAAGTAGTCCTTTGCGACCTGTGCATAACAAACGCCGGTGATGTTAAAGCAGTTTACCTTCTTCAGTCCTATCATCAGCAAAATAAATCTTGCCCCACGCTAAACATGCGAGTCTGCACAAGACACTCCGTTTTGGTCCTGCACCATTTCTATTTATGTCCTCCATCTCAAACACCAATTTCTCCACCCTTCAGCTTATAGGGTTTTCAATCAATTTTGATTATTCCTTTGAAATTTCACTACAGCTTTAATTTGTTTAAGAAATGAACTGAGGGCTTGCGGCTGTAAATGTTCACAAGTACACTAAAAACGTTTTTTTGTATTAGCACGTTCTAAAATCATTGCCTTCGGTCCAAAAGTGAAACCTCTTCGCCAGTTAACGTGATTTTGTTGTGGGCTTTATAATCACCTTGCAAAAAGCGGCCTTATTAGATGGAGATGTCTTTAGCGAGATGTATTTTTTAAGCATCGATGTAGATCAGCAATTTATTGTTACTGTATGTCTGAATGATGATGCACGTTCTTTAGATTTTTTTTACATCTTAAACCGTAATGAAAATTAGCATCTTAAACCCATAAAGAAAGTTGTGTATCTTTTTTAAAAAGGAAGGACTACAGTAGCCTACTATACTGTAGAAAAAATCTCCAGTTAAACTGTTCATCAGTGATTTAGGCATGATGAATTATGCAGTACTTGTCACCGATTTTTAAAGACACGGTAAACAATTTCAAATTTTTTGCTAATCCTTATGCTTTGTCCAGTAATATGCAATAAAAAGTAGCAAATTCATCATGTAAAAAGTTGACTTTTTTAAAATTAATTTTTTCCAGCTGATTGCTTATTTTTGCGGGTGTGATTTCAAACCTGCTTTTGTTTTGGGAAGTGCGCTTGACGTTCCTATTTCACAAAAGCATATCTTTTAATCAAATGAAATCTGGTCTTGGTAAACATTGCTGATTAAGGTTTTGAAATCACACGCGGAAAAATAAGCAATTAGTTGTCGCGTGTGATTAACAACATGTCATTGGAAATGCAGAAAAAATGCCGTTTGTAAGTACAACTGCAGTGACGGTCTGTGTTCTTCAGAAGTAAATGTGACAACCCTGCAATTGATACCAAACACTACCACTTCTGTTCCTCCTTCTAGACTAGTAGGTAAGTTTGTAAAAGTTTCGATTTAGGTCAATGAAAGGCATGCAAGACTTGGTTCTGCTGTAACGAAATGAAATGTTTTTCCGACCTGCTTTCAACGTTGCAAAGGTTAGAAAACTACTATAGCTTTGAAAAAAACGGAAGCATCTTTTTTTGAAAAAAATACACCGATAAAACCCCTGGTAAAAGTTTTTGAGTTTGCAGAACCGCACGAAAGCGTCGTACGGCATAAATTGCTTTGTCCCCAAGATCACCAAGCTACAACCACGAATGATGAGTTGATGTGTTGTTTATGTGAGGTGTTTAGGGAGTTTCTTTGCTTTCCCGTGCTGTGAAATTTGTTTGTTAATATTTGACAGGTTTCAATACAATCCAAGCTCTAGCAATTGCTTCACTCGTTTCAGCTGCGATGGAGTTGGTGATCATTATTACATTGATTTTTAACTCAGAATGTTGCCGTAAATCCTTCCACATGGCCTGTGGAATTATTTCTATCTCTGTATCAGGTATAACACAAAGGTTTATGTTGTTGCCTTACGACTTAAGTGTTAGAGTTGTTCTTTATTTAGTTAGCTTCTCCGTTTCAAAAACTTGAAATTAATTTTAATATTTTTGCTTTTAAATGCGATATTCGTTTTCTATGTAATGTACGCAATTGCACAAGTTAATAAAATTATTGTTTAACGAACAATGCAGCATGATATGAAATCAAGCGTTAAGCAACCTATCACCAAATGACAGAGAAGATTACGTCAGTAGAGCAAATACGTCGTGTGAAATATCCTAAACGACACTAAAACACTAAGAAAAACAAATATCAGTGCCAACAAAGGCGACCTTAACACAGCGTTGAATCAAAGCCACCAGTAAAACGTTACCCACGCATGCCATTCGTTATCAAACTGGAATTGCTTAGTTAATCTTAACTGGTTGTTGGCTGAATAGGGCTTCATTGCCGCATGACACACGACACATGACACACCGCATGACACATGACACACATGAAGCTTGTGCTGAGAAAACTTACGTTTTATGAGTTGTTTCGCTTTTGTGCTTTACTCACATTATTGAAAACACGAGCTCACATAACTTCATGATTCGCCTTCTCACAAAATTTTTTATCATTATTCATATCTTTGATACCAGTTGAATAAAAACTGAATATGGTATCTAATTAAGTAGAGGAAATATGAGCTTCAATAACGTCATAGTGTGCGACGTCTGTTTCGTTGCTGTGACAAGATTTCTTTTTTTAGATACCGTTACCTTTGCCTTCTGAACTTTTTTGTCACAATAACGTAACGCACTAAACTGATTCTTCGGACATACCGAAGTCCAGTAACTTTTTGTACAAACTATTTCAAAATTGCAATGCCATCGTTTCATTTATTTCAACTTGCAATTAAGATTATGTAAATAGTTTCCAGCAAGCATGCCTACCGAAAAACAGCTTTGGCGCTGGTGGTTAAACAACTGATGTAGCAGCACTAAAATCGTAAAGAAATGGAGAACATACAGCAACTATGTGTCAAAGCTGTGTCAAAAATTTCCAATCTGGGCACCAGCGTCTCAACATAAGTGTTGCTGATTGGTCTGAGAGATTTATAAAAAAAAGCTTAGCCTGATTTTACTACAAAGACAATGCTTTTGAGGTAATTAAATGAAATATTTTATTTATGAACCTTTTTCCTGACACTTATTCTGTTACTGAAGAAAAATATATCCAACTGGAAAGTTTGCGTAACAGATAACTTTTATCCTTAACAGTGCAAAAACAGTTCCCAAAAATACACATGTAGTATTCTGCAAGATGTCAAAAAACACAGTTGCATAGGAAGTTTTGTGTTGGTGATGTGTGCATAATAAATGTCTTATTTTGCGAAAAATATGATTTTTGCAATGCTCATCTCTACGCATATCAATTTTTGCAATTTATGGTGGGGAAGACATGGAAACAAAAACATTAAAATATGTGGGGCTTTGAAGGGAGGAATGATTTTCCACCTTTTTCTTATGGTGGGCTCGTTTTACTGACCCCAAAGCAAGTGCAGACTGCAGACACCACCGCTTTATTATCGTTTAGTGGGTTACTTCACAATTGTCACAATTTTGTCGGAAATGCAACAATATTTACTTTATCAGATGATCATGGAGCACAACATCTATTCCTGAAGTATTTGAAACGTTTATTTCACATGCATAAACACAACAAATCTTCATATATGGAATTTACAAACAAAGGGTCATTTATTTCAAAGCGATATCGCATATTGCCAGTGATCTATTTGCTGTTGCAACTAACAAGCAAAGCTAGAAATGCGTTGTTGCGCTTTGCAGCTTATTTGACACTTTGAATTGGTGTTTATTAGAGTAAAAAACCCATTTTCACAAAGGTTTGTTGCAGAAAACGGAATAAATTTTCAGTGCTACCGTATATCGGATAGATTATACGAGTAAGTAAAAGCTGAGTTGCAAGCAAAAATACTTCTCAACAAAAATGCAATAAATACCACTTTTAGATGCATTAATAAATTGTTAGCTTGTGTAAAATTCATTGGTAGATCAAAAGAAACGACTAAAAATAAAAATATTTAAATACTTTTCGCATTTTAAGTCTTCTTTACTTTTGAATGTTCAACTTGCAGAAGGGATTGACATCGCAGTGACTATACTCATCGCCCAGGCAACTGTCGAATCATCAGAGTTTTCTCTGGAAAGTGATTTCTGGGTTGCAGTCGCCGCTGATGCTTGTTCTCTGCTCGTTGGAATATTGCTACCACTAACAATAAACGAAAAATATGAATAAAGTATGTAAAATATTTGATAACCTATTTGTGGTTGCCAAACTTTTGCACCATGAATTTCAAAACGATTTGATTCTGAGATACTTTCTGACTTGAAAATGTTTGTTACTTCCACAGTATTTTGTTCAAAATTTTAAACGTAGTGACTAGATTCTATGTTAAAAGCGGCTGTTCATAATTTTCATATTTAGATATCACTAAGTTCCTCAAATATACCTCGCCCCCGTGTTATAACTAAGAGCGTCAGGTAAATCAGCATAATATTTTTTTTAACATTTCATCAAAGCGAATTCGAATGTGAAGGATGGAAACTGAAAATGTCTGGAATCCTGATTGTCACACTTAATGGAATTTAAATCCAGGCAGTATTTTCCACCTCAGAAATACTTTCGTAAGATATATATTCTTTCAAATAGAATTTTTTGAAACGTGTTGGATTTGCGCCTGCAGTAGCAATAAAAGAGCTGTTGAAACCCCTAATTTAATGGTTTTGTGAAGGTATAGCACCGCATAATTTCGAAACATCCAAAACCTGAAGCATATTTTCATGTAAAGAATGATATGTTTTTGTTTTTCAGGCATTTTCAACTGACGAAAAGATATGTAAATGAACTTTGCCACCAGATAAAGATCTAACATCAGGAAAGATGGATCCGAAGAACATTTTCACCACATTTGCTTTGCACAGTTACAAACTTTTTGAAAAGAAATGGACCCGTTGGTCAAAACATTCTCAGAGCGCTTAAAACTAATTTCATTGTCATTTGAGGTTTATTTTACCTGAATAAGTAAAACTCTAAGCATGTGAAATTAAATAGGCTTAGCAATATTTGTAAAGCCACAACAGTGACCCACACCAAGCGAATCGATCGCAATTTATTGCGTAAGAAAACTAGTTTCGTGTGTTACACATCTTCAGTCCTTATTCAAATAGATTCTATTTGAATAAGGGTTCTAATAGATATAGATTCTATTTGAATAAGGACTGAAGATGTGTAACACACGAAACTAGTTTCCTTACGCCATAAATTGCGAGCGATTCGCTTGGTGTGGGTCACTGTTGTGGCTTTACAAATATTGTTGAATGATAAGTACAAGCTTGAATCATTGCAAGAAGATGGGAGCAGAACCAGGCAGGAGATTCCTCAAACAGCCGGCTGCAAAGCTAAAGCCTGTAATTGTTGTAAATAGGCTTAATGTTTAGTAAGAAAATATTTATTCATAAATATTAGATTAAGAAATTCCAAAGGCGTGTGGATTTTAGAAACAATTTCACAGCATTCCAACATACAGTGCGCATCGTCGGCGACGTAGCATACGTCGAAACTCTGGTCTAGCACAGTGGTTCTAAAATGGAGGTACGCGTATCCCTTGAGGTACGGAAAGGTGTTCCAAGGGGTACACGACTTTTTTCAAATACTAAATGCGCATTCGTCTGTTGGTAGTATCAATCCACTTGTGTTTTGCGACATTTAGTGAGCATTAATTTTTTATTGAATAGGAAGCACCAATGAACCTCATTGGACACTTGCGTACATGTTTATCATTTAGAAATAACGTTGTGTAAACCTTACTGCATTGTAAACTTTGCAATAGGCCTACTGTAAACAACAGGCCTGCTGTAAACTTTACCTTATTCGGGGATCTGTAAACAATAAATAAATGACTTAGGGGTTTGGTGGCCTGGCTCGTGCCAAACACGCTACAGCATGTCTTTGGTAACAGTCTCTAGGACGTGAGCAATGCTCTGCTTGTGCTCCCCTTTCGCTGGAACTCGAAGGACGTGGACCAGTGGTTTCACGTAATCGACGTGGAAAAATATCGCAAGGTGGCAGCGCAGGTGAAAGTCTCGGTTATTTCAACAGAACATTCTCTCATCGCACTAAAAACGCTTCTTGTTAAAGTGAATGTCGTTTTCAACCCTGAAAGATGAATGCATGAAACATAAACTTTCGAGTTGCTTTGGCACATGCTGTTATACTCTGACATCATTTGAATATAGACGGGTCAAGGTAATAAATTTCAGAGATATCAAACTTTTCGGGCAACCAGTATAAGCATTTGTACAGCACATGATTTCAACCGGAGCACAATTTGTTTTCACTGATTCTTGTTTTTCTTCAAGTTTGGATTGTAAATAAATCCTTTTACAACAAAGTTCACAGTGTGTCAGCGAGAGTTGTTTTCGCAGAACAGAGCTTCACAACAACGTGCTTTTGCAGATCTAGCTGCAATGCCATGAACGTTACTATACGTTGCTTAACCTTTGGGCATCTGAACATTGGTGTCGGAGGGGGGCGAAAAGAGGGTCAAGGCCCACCTAGGTTTTGAAATGTGATATTTTGTTATTAACGTTTGAGTAGAAAAATGCTTTTCTTTTAGTTTCAGAGCAACTTCCTGTTTCTGTTTGTGGTGGTTGATGAGTAACTGACTCATTTGAAAGTTTGGGCAAAAGTGATGTTGCGTCCTACACCAGCGGACAACTTTCCAATCCTCGCAGGCATCCAAACTGCTGAGCTTCGTCGCAGTGGAGCCACACTATCTCTAGGACGCCGTACCACGGAGCCTGGACACCTGCTCCACTCAGCCCTCACCCGTCCATCGGGTGCAGCTGCACGGCGCCTCAAATCGAGACACCCATTTGTACCCGCCGCACAACAACTCATCAATTTTTCTGACAACAACAACATACGTGCGGCTCAGTGGGCAGATCATCAGTGGAATGCGGAGTGGGCGGACAAGGCCACAAGACTCCGCATTTAAATTTCAGACACCGGTACCCACCCTCCGAAATGAGCCTTCCAAGAAGAGCCTGGGTCCGGCTCAACCGCCTCCGCACCGGTGTCGGACGTTTCCGCTCCTGCTTGTACAAAAGGGGTATGACCTCCTATGCGGCTTGTGAGTGTGGCGCAGAAGAACAAACCGTCGACCATGTCGCCCTCCAATGTCCAATCCATCAACCTCCCCATGGACTGCACGGCCTGACGGTTCTGGACGATGAGACAACCGAATCGCTGCTCAACACCTGCCCCGAAATCTAGCGCGGTCAAGTAGTGGATAAAAGAAGAACTCGCTCAAAAGAAGAAAACGTTTGGGAACCACTGGTTCACGCCGTACAATGAAATACACTTGTCATAGACAAATACACATTGTGTTTTCGTTTACGCTAAACTTTAGTCTTCGTTGTAGTTTGCTTCAGTCTATGGAGGGCATTTGTTTGCTGAATCTGCTGCTGGTATCTGAGTTTGCAACAGACTTTGTTGTTTTGCATCAGTCTTCATTTTCACTGTCTTCTTCATTTTCTTGGTTATACATGTTGTGAAACGAAGTTCAGCTGGTAGGCTAAGTTTGATTTCCGGTCGGTTTGTACTGAAGACTTGAAAAACTTAGCATACTTACGGCTTGTCCAGCGTCGTTGATGGATGTGTAGGAGGTAACGACTCACGCGCAGTGCTGCCATTGTCTCGTCAACATAGCAGCAGTTGCTTGCGCAAACAACGTGTTTAGATTGTTAATCAACTTGTCTGCTCCATGCTGTGATAACACCCTGCAAAAGTAAACATTGCACGTTCCAGTATCGTAACAGCGTTAAAAATATTACGCGTGTGTGCTTGGTTGAGCTGATCCAGACGTGCTGCGCTGGTGCACCCTTGTGTACTTTGCAGAAAAACAGTGAATTGTGAAAATGGACTTACAGTAGTATTTAAAGCTCTTTTCATGTAAATGCCATATTTTGGTTTGCAACATTTTTCCGTTTGTTCACCTCTTCAGTTGTCGTTTCCACCTGCCCAGCAGTGATAGAAGCACATACAAATACGTTCATTGGCTCTTTGCTATAATTTACTTCACACTAAAACCACAGGTGGTAAAAAAAGAGACGTTTAAAAATAGGTAATTGTCTGAATTTTCAAAAACTAACGCAAAATAAAGAAAAAAACAAAGCATTGACTTAAAAGTATGTTTCATGGTTAAAAAACGTCGAAAAAGTAAGTTTACCGAAAATCGTACCGCACGGTGTGATTGTGGTGCATTGGTGGTGCATTGTAAACAATGCAATGCTCAATTGCTTCCTGATTATGAATGCTTAACAAGTAGCAACAACCGCTCTGACAGCGATCTACAATTTGCTTTACCAAAAGCACG
>JGI24158J21664_10003634_pt1 | contig 19477 bp, 14 predicted proteins | sample Ectturendosymbi3_FD_21664 | JGI IMG/M metagenome (IMG submission 21664) | reverse complement strand
AGGCAGTTTCGCCCTTGGGAGGTCTGCAGCCTAGATGACCCTTGGTCCTTCGCAGCCTCCCACTCCCTCAAGCATTTTATAAATCGATGTACTTGGAAGTCGTTGCAGTACTACATTATAATAAGCACGATGACGTCATTCATGCGTATGTCTCAAAAGCTTGTGTCTCATCAAAGTAAATGTATTTACGCCATCAAGCGTATACTCTCTACTACTGCCATGTACGTATCCTCATCTTCCTTCATGTATTTGCGTATTCCATGTTACTGCGATGCATGCTTAAATTCAAGCGCCTTGCATGTGGGAGTGACGACGTTACTCAATACAATACTAAATAATATTTACTACTTTAGGGCAACAGTTATGATTTTTATTGAGTAACTTTGATCAGCTGTGATTACTAGAATTGGACATTCAATGTTGCAGCAATCTTTGTTGTATATTTCAATATTGCATCATCTCAGCTTGCATGTTGCAAAGAGAAACTTCTTGTCATAGCATTTGATACTGAGACTAAGTTAGTCACAGAAGGCTCTCTAAGTCTTGTCTCTTTGCAAGCAATATTGCTTACCTCTTCAAACCCAAAAAATAGAGATAGTGAGTTTTGAAATCTGGCATATGTAGAAGATCTTCCAGACTTGTTCTTATGCTATAGCATTGTCCCTTTATTTTGATTATAGTTTGTTCTCAGGGTTGATAAAATGCATGATTTTTTGAATAGATTGATTTTTTTTGGTTTACATCTGATTTTTTTAATTCAATGTGTTGAGGGTGGCCACCTCACAAGTAGTAATTTTTTTTCCAAAAAGTTCGTTTTGATATAACTTTTTGTGCTTTGTTTCTTCTAGTACAGCATCTAGAATTCAACTGAACTTTCATTCAAACTTACTTTGCACTTATGCATCATGCTTAAACGCAAAGAAGCTCATAACACCAGTGCAGGTGTACAAAATGAAATATTGATTGGAATGACAATACTGAAACCATCATTTCATCAACTTCAATGACACTTGTGGCATGTTAAGAAGCTTGTAGAAAAATTCAAGCTTGTCAGCCTGTTTGGTGTGAAGTCTGTTGTTAAAATTGATTATTGTAATGCAGCTTTCACTAGTTCAGCTTCTGCAAATGTATAATTTACATCCATAAAATGGTAAAACCTATATGGGTTATTATGAATCTGAACTAAGAATATGTCTTAAAACTACTATGTCTACAGTCAAAAGCCTACATATTTGCTGAAATATAGATGTAACTTTTACTTTATGCCAAGCCCAAAGCCATGGGGCCATTCATGGACAGTGCCCCTAAATTTTTTTGCCCCCCAAATTCTTTTGTGCCCAGAAGCATTTGTTTTGAACATATGCCATAATGAAAACAAAAATCTGGCCCCCCTAACAGTTTATTTTGTCCCCCAAATCTGGCTACAGGCCTGTTTTATGCCAGCCTACACTTTCAAACTTTTGGCATTCTGACAGTTACTGTACGACTTCTGAATCTTCTGATGCATGCCATACATGCATAAAATGATAAAATCTGATGTTGATAATACATCTGTTTCATGAATCAAAAATATGTTTTATAACTATGTTTATAGTCAACAGCCTTCACAACTGATGGAATTTAGATGCAACTTTCACTTTATTCCAGTCTATATATACTTTCAAACTTGTGGCATTCTAACAGTTATGACTTCTGCATCTGCAAGGTTTAGTGATTTCAGTCCATATGTCATTTTTGAAGTTGAATGACATAGAATCTGTGACCTCACAGTTGCTATGATTGATAAACCATCAAGTGGTTTTACCTTGTGTAGTCATAAGAATTCTTTGCCTTCTACACTAATACTGTATAGGCTATTTGAAAACCTATTAGAACGCTAATTAAATGTGTCATACATATCACACAAAAACTCTAAAATGACATGATTTTTTATTTTTATTGCTGATTTAAATCGATCAACCCTGTTTGTTCTTGACAAGTTACTTTGGTGTCTTCCATCTTCAGGTTTTAAGGAGTTATGATTGAGCTGTACAGAGCTTCTGGGACCCTGACTGTGATCCATCCAGTTCTCATGCATACATGGCTGGCAGTGATTCTTGGTTTATTTGCAACTACGCAATGCAGTGTTGCAAAAAAGATAAAGTGAGAAGTGGTTAAAACTAATAAATTTTAAAATCCTGCCAAGACCTGTCATGTGTGAGACTGTCTCCACTGCCTGACAACGTATTTCTTAGACCAGTGGTGCTCAAAGTTGGTGGAATCGCCCCCTTGTGGATGATTTTGTGGAGCAAGGGGGCAAAAACGCTAAACTATTACCACTAATCGAGCATTGAGTTACCTTCAACTGTGACCTCAATGTTTTCAAAGAAAAGAAACTGATTGTTGATTCATAAGCGAGGTGATCTAAGACTGTTCCTCACTAAAACAGGTGCGAATCTAGCCAGTAAATTTAGGGGGCTATTTAAGCAATATTTGCTAGGCAAATTTCATTACGGGTTTACTACTGTAAGAGAGATGAAACATACTTCACAACAATGCTGTGAAAAAATAATGGACGGCAAAATGGCCTTATATCGCGAATGCTGTTTTATGAATTGTACAAAATCATGGTGTATAAACTTATTTTCATTGATTTTAGGGGGGACAATCGCCCCAATTGCTGCCCTGTATCCCCCCGGCACTAAAATATTTCCCAATGTTATGCGGCTTTGTGAAGGCTGCCAAGCACATCCATCACACTGAACTGGGGAGCATGGTATGTATCATTGGCGTCCGCAAAAAATTTTCCATGGGGTCAATGTTGAAAATTTGGTTATCCTTTTCAGGTTGCTGACAATGAAATGCAAATGGACGTTCACAAAATCCTTTACCCCTTCTAGCCCATTAGTCTATGTTGGTTGAACTTCATTTCTCAATCTTTTGTCTGAAATATTTTCTACACTTCGGCTATGAGAAATGCTTCTTTTCATAAACTGCCTAATATCCCTTTTTTCGAGCACTTTCTACAAATAAGTCATAAATCAACGGCCAGAACAACATGAGTGGTGAAGAAATAAGAAACTTAGACACGCTGGTCGCGCAAAACTCTTTCAAACAATGAGAAATAGAACTATATGTTCAAAAGACTATCGAACAACTTAAGTTAAAACACCATCCAGACTTAAAAATACTGAGAAGATAAATTACGAAAACTTGCCACAGCAAATATAGCTTTGCACTAAGTGCTCGCTGAGAAGTCAGAACTAAACCTAACAATAAAGACATATTCCCACAAGTCTGCATAGATGTATCCTAACAAGCCACGTGTTTTTGTACTCTGTAAAAAGAAGCTTGGATGAGTCATTTGATTGAGCTGTTCACTCGGGCAACGTTGATCACAGTCTCGCACTATCAATGGAGTTTGCAAACTCAATTGTGGAAGTACTGCTACAGATTTACTCGTGCTTCTTTTCACGCAGTATGAAACTATACGTGACTTACCGCTATTAGGAATGTCACTGTCTTGCTACATTAGCCTACCTGGCAAGATGTCTGTGTCCAACAGTCACATGCAGGGCTTCCATTCAGTGATTTCATATAAACCCAGATTGTACACCAAAAAACCCATAATCGTACAATAAAAACCCAGAAAGCTTGTGTTACGAACAAACATTTTAGTGTTTTTTTTTTAAATTGAAATTGAATTGAAATAAAATTCCACAAAAAATATAATCCTAATGTCTTCTAATTGATATTTGTTTTTAACTTGTATACATAGGGAATCATTGCAATTTAAACAATTAGTCCCAACTCTTGCTTCACCAGTTTCTTCAATTGGAATTACAGACAATAACCCCAACAATGATCTTATATGAGGATATGAAATTGATTGAACACGTTCCGCTTCAGCCGATTCGTACTTTCTCATCTGATGTGTGCATGCAAAAACTTTTTTATAAAGTTGTCTTTATATGATTGAACACATTGAAGTTGCTGATGACTTTATCACTCCAAAACAAACAGATTTAATGCGATTTTTCAAATCACACGCAGACACCCATGTCGACTGTAAAAAAACGATATGGTGTGATAAAACCCTCAGTGGGAGCCCTGGTCACATGCGGAGAAACATCTACCGTAACTTGAAGTGAACGTTTGAAGATTTATTGCTGTGCAATTGTTACACAATAATGACAAGAGTAGAACAATCCACTATCAAGTTTTGCAACCTGCCAACGCAGGCAAAAGAGCAAACATAAGTGAACTGCAATCTCCTCATTGCATGACACCAGAACAGTGAACCTGGTTCTTTTGCAGTGTCAGTGTCATACTGGCAAATAAACTGTCATTGCAACAATGAATTGAATTAATCGGAACTTAGCTGCTAACTTCAGGTTTTCTAGAAATTTTAGGTCTTAGTACCAATTTCTAGGGAGGTGGATGCCCGTTTTGACCCCCTACGGGCGTCCATGTATGTACTGATTTCTTTGAATAAAATTATTTAAAATACTACCTTGTGTTTGCTTTTATCAGGCTTGTAGGCGACAACGATGTGTCGAGAGTGAAAAGAGGGCAATTGATCAAAAACGTTTGAGAAACACTGTCTCAGACAAAATTATCTACAGTAATGTAGTGAATAGTGACATGTAAACCTTGGTCGTGTCATTCTTCCTATATGTTGCTATAATCATTTGAGTTCCAGCGGCTAGTTTGAACTTGCTGTCTATCCATTGATTAATTAACCCTCTCATGAAATCTATTGCTGTATTATAGCTTGCTAAGCTTCTAAATACAGTATAAGGAATGGAATGAAATGCTAGTGTATCATTTATAGGTGAAGGAGGTCACGCCTATCTCAAAGAGTGGATGTGGTGGGCTGGACTAATTTCAAGTAGGTTTGTTGTTATTTGTAGATCTGCTAAAAGCATTATTTCAATCTGTTTTTTTCCGTATTATTTCAATCCATGTTTTTTTCTGTATTCCACGTTTTTTCAGAAAAAAATGAAGGGGTCAAACAATCTAGGAATAAATTGCTGTTAAATTGACTAACCGCAATGGAGAGCAAACGCGTTTCAATGTCAAAATCCCGCACGTCAATTCCAAATTATGAGAAGAATAGTGTTTGCGCCAATACGCTAAACTTAGCACTTCACCGTTATCTGTTAAAACACAATAGAACGTGTAGTTGTTTTGCAAGGTTCTACAGCAAAAGGTTTTTATTTGTACGGCCGTGCAACTTGAAAGCAGTGACTTGTAAACGTGAAATTGTTGCGAGAAGTACGGTAGTCCATGGCCTTTCATGCCTGTAGTTTAGTCATCAATACCTTTTTGCCAAGCACCGTTCTTCACACGTTTGACGTATCTGAGTGTTAGTAATACAATAGAATTTGTCTAATTCGTCAATTCGCTTAATTCGTCACCTCTCTCTATCCCTGAGAAGCATGTTGTTCGGCTAATCCGTCATTTGCAGTTTCGGTTTTGATGTTTAGGCAGTTAACACGTGTGGGAAACGTTGCACCGCGCAATTTGTTTATCGAATTTATGCACGAGGTGCGAGCCGCGACCCGACTCTTCATTGAGAGAACGCAGAAAGTCTTTAAAGTATATTTAAAGATTTCAAAGGTGCTAGATTAAATGCAGGAGTCTAGATAGAGTAGAGGAATTAAAGAGTTTGATTTAGTAAACAAACATAACGTCATAAAGTTGTATTTTACTGCAAATGAAAGCACTATGTATACGAATTACTATGATAAAGTATACGAGTTGCTGTGATAGAGTTTTCACCTGTTTGCATACTTCGTCACTTCGCCTAAATCGTCCCTTTTTTCTAATCCCCTTAAGGTGGCGAACCAGGCAAATTCTACTGTAAAAGCATGAACTACTATCAAGAAACTTACCAATATTTTGTGTCAACGTCTTCACATCGTTTACATTGAACTATTCTGTACAACTAGCGCAAAAAGAGACCAAGATCTTGTTCTGTTGACACACAGCATACCTGAGCATTGTAAACCTTCTGTACACACCAACTTCCTCATGCAAAGCACGTCTTTTACCGATTTACTGACATCATCAACACTAAATGTCCTGAGGACCTTGTGGGTTTTGTTTGAACCGCCGCTCACACGCAAGAAGACCAATTCACTGACCTTCGCCAATCGCCAAGGAATGGACGAGCGACACGCGGGAATCAAGGGAAGCGTGCGCACCCACCAAAGCAAGAATCTTGTGAAGAGAAGATGATTTGCGTGAAGCACAAGCTTGTTTGGCAAACGTTGGAGCGATTTGATGTTTCCGCTGCAAACGTTTGCCACCGAATGACCCAAATTTCCGGGAATGCCATTCCCAGATTCCGCAATTCTTTGCGTGTATCTTAGTTTTACCTAAACATTGCGCGCAACTTACGGTAGTTTTTTCATTGTAACACGGGACATACAACTTTTGAGGTTGTGTTTAGCATCCTGGCACTAGTTTCTTGCTAACAAAATGGTCCAAAAATGGATGCATATTTACTGGATTACAAAATTTATTTTTGACGGTTTCCTTTGCTGCATTCTTCGTTTGGACAAACAACATTATGACGGCAGAGGGCTTTGCCTTTGGTCAAGGCTGTTTCTTTTGGTTTTGTTTGGATCCTTTTTTTAAATTTCGTGTCCCCACGTCGGCAGTTACTGGTTGTGATATTCAAGAAAATAGTGATTCGCAGTGCGTTTGACATGTTTCCGTCAAACAGCACTACGTTTTTGATACAATTCATGCGTGGTTTGAAGCTTCAGCAGGGTTTCTATGCTAATGAAGATTACTATTGATAAAAAAACAGGCCCGCAACCAGGGGGGCAACCGGGCAATTCCTTCCCTACGAACCCAGAAAATATCAGCTGGTTGCGGTCCTGGTAAAGAATATTCCACTATTACACTGGTTCTGTTGCCCAATTTCTTTAAATTTCTGATATTAGTTTAACTCTAACTTACAGCCGTTGAGTGGTCAGGCTTATCATGCTAGGTCGTGACCGTAATACTGAAATACAAAGCTGGCGATATTGAGTGAGTTATTAATTTGATTTATATCGCAGGTTCTCGTGCTACACCTTGGTTTAGGTTGGATGAAGTTGCTTTTCAACTTGTTCATGAGAAATCTTGTGTCATAAAATCAACATCACGATATTTTGAATGAACAAATAATGCTTTTGTGTATTTTGTGGGGTTCAGTCCTAAAATTTAGTGAAGCCGTTGAATACGAATTATATTCTATAGCCTGTGTTTATTGAAAAGTCATCATCGGTCGAACCCACCCGCCCAATTGTTTATCAAGCCGATATTTTTGTTTGAGATAAATAATTTTCCATTGACTTGTCTAATGTATGTATTGCTTAGTTAAATATTGTGCTTTTTGTTTATTGCAGTGTGTGGCCCTGTTCAATAAGAACTTGTGTCGAGCTTCCCGTATTTGTTTTCAATATTTTCTAGCTGCTTTGAACAATTTGACATTGCTATATTAGATGTCTTATTTCCTCAATGCTTTTTCATTACAGTGGGTGTTGGCGAAGGTGCGAACTTTCTGGCGTATGCGTTCGCCCCAGCGTCTCTGGTCACTCCTCTTGGTGCGCTAAGTGTTTTAGTAAGGTAGGTGCTGCTAGTCTCTAGTAATGACGGCGTTGCGTTCGGACAATTTTACAGTAGCTGCAGAATAGAAAGGAAGTTAACAAGGGGTGCTATGAATAATGTATGTAGACCGGCCTTAACTGTGGCGAAAGGGTCTGTGTACTGAGAAGTGTTGTCCACAAAGGTCTTGCTGGGCGATTAAATGCTCTGGCGTGTTTTGCAGTGCTGTTCTTTCGTCTTATTTTCTCGACGAACACCTGAACCTTCACGGAAAAATAGGCTGCGTTCTTTCTATACTTGGCTCCACTGTCATCATCATACACGCACCTCAAAAGGAAGAAGTTGAAAATCTTGCTGAAATGGGAGAGAAATTGCGGGACCCAAGTATGCAGTTTTTTTCCTTATTTTGTACGTAGTCGTACCTTATATGTAAATTGATTTTATGTAATGCTATGTGATCTTTGCACACACATGGTGCATTTTTTCATCTGTGAATCATTCGCACATGTGTCTTATACTCAGGACACGTTTTTAAGCTTTACGTGGGTACAGAAAGGTTTTCTGATTTTTTCAGTTTTTGTGTAACGGCAAGCCCAACCTGTTTTATGAGATCCACTGGAAAATTTCCCTGGTTCTGCATGTTCAGGCAGCAACGTTTTCGCAATGGGCGGTTTCAACTTGAGGATTACACAAGTTTTATGTAAAGCTTACCGTGTAATTTTGTGCATTTTTAAATGGTCAAAATTACCCATTTTAAATTAGCTTTCATTATTTCGCAGTTCAGAATTCTGCTGCATCTTATGGTGGAAGCATAGCTGTAGTTTGACTTATTTAAAATTATGTAAGAAGAGTTCCTTTTTTTTGGTTTATTTTTACGTTTTTTAACCTAACCTGTTTCGATTGCACGGCCAAAAAGCGAAACTAGCTTGGTGGTTGTAGAGCAGATACGCTGCTAACTGGTAGGAGCAAAAATTTATGAGGAATGAAGACTTACCGTAAATGTCAACTGCCGGACGTCACTCTGTTACAAATCACGAAGTTAAAGAACGTAGTGAAATTGCGGAACTTATTTAAACGATCAGCCAAATCTGTCAGTGTCTCTGCTAGATTATCTAAAAAAATAGCTTTACCTGAGTAGATATGTGGGTCACTCATTTATTAACGCCGCTGAATGTTTTGATCCATGTCACGGGGTTCGTGCACCCCTCTCCAAAACTTTTTCTTTACCCGTACGCTTTCGTACTCGGGACTGCTGGTAGTGTTTGCTCAAGAACCTGACCTTGCGTGTTTACTGGACGCACCGTTGATTCGCGTACGGGCTCGTTGCATCGATGCGTTGAGCTTGAACAGGGTTATTGTTTACTCGCATACTAAGCTTATCGCACTGCCATTTTAAAGTTGTCACGTGACTTACCGCTTGGTCGTGACCATGTACGCTCGTGATGCGACCAAGTGCTCGCTGCGTGCCTCCAGTCTCTGGCGTGACGTCACCCTCTGCTGTTGTATCGAAGTGTCGCTTCGATTCGCATTACGCTTTTGGAAAGATTTTGGCCAAGGTAAAACCCTGCTCAGTGAAAGATTAGAAAGTGAACTTGTGGCTGTGTTGCAAAAGCAGTACTGATTACTGTGATAAGAGCCGCTATGCCTAGCAGAGGTGTACGGATCGCAGATTTTCAAGATCCATATCCGAAGTAGTTTTCCAAAGTTATCCAATTCTTAACCGAACCCAGAACATTTTCCAAACTCTGGTCTAATATCCGAACCATACTTAAGAATGTTGCATTTCGTGGAATAACTCAGGCTGCAATGAATTTAAAACAAGTTTAGCTACGGAAAAAAATTCGATAAATGCGTGGCAATGTATGCTCAATGGACTGTTACCATTGACTTTTTGAAGAATCGAACCAAAACCTGATATGAAAGACAGAAACTTTGTGTTCAGGTAAGCAATAACTGGGTGAAAGCTATAGGGAATCTTGCCTCATGTTTGATTGCTGTAAATCTGACGGTTTGTGGATGTTCCGTCACTGGATAATACTATTGTAGCCTTACACGATTGAAAACCTTAAATTTACAGATTGCGTGCGGTGATCTATTTCATCAGCGAGCTGCTTGCATCTTGCATAAGGCGTCTATCCTTTTTAACTCGTCACGTAGAAAGGGAATTCACATTAGAAGCATTTAACAATCCACGTTAAGTCACTATTTGTGTCAGAGGGTCCTAGTCTAGTAGTGACCCTCCGGACAAGCCGAGCGTTGTAGTAAAATAACCCTCTTGAACATTTAACGCGTATTGTTGTCACGTGTTTATTGATGCATCAGTCACTGCACACTACATGGCGACCACATGAGCATTTGTAGTGCTTAATGGATCACGAAGTTTTAGGCAACAAAGGTCGGTTGGATAAACCACATTTCAACGATAAATTTTTAGTGGAGAGTTGGTCAGATTAAGGTTTTTCCACCTTTTCTGAGCCGTGGAGCACTTTTTGTATTGCACGCGTAATACATGCAGGATTCAAACTGGTCGTAGTTGATAATTAACATAGGCGTAGAAAGCGGGAGTGCACGTAGGGATGTAACCCTAACTACTTTTCTTTCAGGCAGAAACCGTTTCAGGCGGGGAAAATGTTCTTTAGCGAAATCGCGAACTTAAAAAAAATTGGTCAATTTAACTCTTTTCTGGTATTAATGGATTGAAAATTGCATTTGATATGCCCATGTATTACTTGGGAGGTAAAATCCTGTTTCATAATCTTCNTTTTGGGCATAAACNTACTTTTTATGGCAAAACGCTGTAGTGCCCCGGATTTTTGACCCCCTACGTCTATGTTAATAATAATTACATCCATAAAAAATTTNCTGCGGAGCAACTGACGATCTTCCGCGGAAAACCGGTGAAAATAACAGGGTCAGACTATTGTGTAGCAACCGGTTGCCAAACGATTGCGGCTTGGTGACGATACGCAATACCCGTTACAGTGCACCTGGCCTGAACCTCACGTGGCGAGAAAACCACCCTATTTACTTGTTTCAAATTTTGTAAATTCGTATTGACCTTTCAAAGAGCCTCCCTTGTCGTGGTTTCAACGCTCTGCCTTATTTTTCAGTCTTCGTGACGTACGGTGTTATCATTCTGCTGGTTTCGCTCTACTTGATATTCTTTGTCGCCCCTCGTCATGGCTCAACGAATGTTATGGTGTACATTAGCATCTGCTCTCTTCTGGGTTCATTCTCCGTGTCGTGCGTCAAGGGCGTCGGTCTTGCTTTTAAGGAGTGGGCAAACGGCGGTCACATATGGACGAACGCTCTGACATACGTGCTCTTTGTCGGCCTTGTTTTGTCGGTATCAACGCAGGTATGTGGTCGGTTTCGCAACTGTAAGCAGGTTGCTGAAACTTCTTGTATAATTGCGTTCATATTCCCGCTTGAAGTTGTTATTGTTCCGGTCTCTCACGCATCGACTGCCACCTTTTTTGTTAGTTGCTCGTATTACTCAAGCTACAGTAGTACGATGGTGAACTGTGCGGCTTGTAATCGAAAAGCTGGTGGTTCGATGCTTCACCATACCTGTTTGTAGTGGCGTTGCGCCAGACATTTGGGATTGGTCCTGGGAAAAACGGAACTGAACAGACGCTTTCGCTTCGTACAAGAAGAGAAATGCGACAATGCTTGTTTACTGTGTGTCTTGATGCCTGTATGGTATTGGCGCGGGGAGTGCTATGTATGACATACAAACTGAAATTGAGAACTCACTGCAAAGCTTGTCCTGGGCACATGCTACTCGTCGGCGCGGTGTTTCACAGAGTGCTTATCGGCGTCATCTGAATGATTGGGTGTGTAATGAAACGCCGATATTTACGTATCGATGTTTTCGTGGTGGTTTACAAAACGTCGTTACATCGGTAAAGGTCACGTAGAGCTAGTACCCCGAACCGCAGCATGCGGGTCTAATGACTTACATTTTTAATGTAACCTACCCAACTGTATTGACTGGAACGGAGCCAAATCACACGAGCTACGGATTCGAACTGAATCACTTTCTACACCAGAGTAAAATTGGCTACTTTTGCTCAGTGGCAGAATTAGCTGTTACTACTTAGTTGCGGTCTTTCGATCGATGTTGTTACATTTATTTTTGACGTTTGAGCATAGCTGGTTATCGCTTTTGAGCACGTGATATTGGGGCTGTAATTGGTTCTTTTCAGCTGAAAGAGTGGTTTGCGCCCCTTTCTATCGATCGCACCATTTACGGTCCGAAAGATGGCGCTTTTCATCGTCTTCGCGTGAAGGTCGTGGTTGAATGACTTTGTTAATCGTGACTCACCGTGTGACGTCACGTTTTATCTCGCTGGTACATTTCTCCCAAATTCCCAAATTACTGCGCGTGTTTGATCGTAAACGCATAGTCGTTTAGGCTATGTTACTCATTTAAAGCTGACTTGTGCGCTGTTGGCATCGCCTGCAGCTATGTCGAATGTCACCAGCAACTGTGCCTTTTTGTTTGCTTGGAAGTAAATTGCGAACAACCAATTTCGAAATCCTCCATAAACCGCTTTGGCGGCGCTTACTGTGGGTTTTAAGGTGCTGGTCAGTGACTTGCAGGGCTCACTGTTGAAATCGATGCATCAGGTGTTGTCACTCAATCGTATTTATTTGCAGGTCAATTATTTGAATAAAGCTCTCGACATATTCAACACATCTATGGTGACGCCAGTGTATTACGTTCTCTTCACAACTACTGTATTGGTTTGCTCTGCTATCCTTTTCAAGGAGTGGAATGCTATGGACGCCAAAGCTGTTATAGGAATGTTAGCAGGTAGACGTTGCTCAAGAATTCTAGATTTCTGAATAACAATATCTTGCTTCATCCATTGTCAGAAAGCAACATTTGTCGTTGTACACAACTGTTCATTTGATTGCTTACGTTTTCCGCCATTTAAAACAGTTTATAAAGAAACACAGGACACAATGGAGCACATTTTTGAAAAAACATTCAGATGATATTAATTGTACTTGCGATTTTAGCACTCATAAGAATGTGTGTAGTGGTCTGATCTGTTGGCTGCGTCATCACACGTGACGAAAACGTCTTTTTTTTCCAATGTCATCGAAGGTTCGCCAACACTTTCGTTTTCCCTATCGTAATTCGGAGGAACAGATTAGAGTTCCATCAGTCAGAAAAATTCTAATGCAAATTAGGGTATTTCGGAGTAGTTAGACGTTCGCGAGATGTACAGCTTGACCTTCAAATCCTGGAGTTAACTGTTCAATAAAGTTACTTCTTAGGGTGTCCGAAAATTTTACAATCTTTGTAACTTTATTCCTAATTTCTACCAAGTTTCAGATTTATTTAATTTTTGAGGGATTGGTAATTGTTAATTCCAAAATTAATCAAGGAGGCCGTCTGTGCAAACGCTATACTTTGCTTTGTAAGACTTCTCTGCTGACGCTTCATGACTTTTTGCACATTTTGAAATTACCATTCAGTTTATGTGCTAAAAAATTCAATCTCCGGCAGAAAGCGAGTAGAAATTGATTGGGTAGTATTTGAGTTCGTAGGGGTCTCGTTTGTGGATGTCAGGTGGCTGCAGGTTCGTACTCGTACGTGTACGAAGGCTGCAAGAGACGGTTCCCAACTTGGTTCAGACAAGCCCTTATAAAAATCTACACCGTGCAGGTAGCAATCGTAGTTGTTCAGTTTGTCCTTTCCTCATCAGTTTTAATGTGCATAAATTTTTGTCTTTTTCAGGTTTTAGTGCGCTTATAATTTTTCTTTGCCTTTTCCCTTGAACTTTTAAGTGTTTTGGTTAACTTAATGCGGAATAGGCATCGCATGTAGAAAAGATAAATAAAGAAGGATCAATAAAATGTCCACGGTCATGTGAGCAACGCCATGTTTCCTTTCCTTCTAGAAATCTAGAATACCCGACGTGTCGTCAAAATTGCTTGAGAGAAAATGCCGCAAGTTGGAGAAGTAAATCGTGTGAATGGAGGTTGAAATCGGTAAAAGGCGGTTTCAGAGCTGACAGAGGGTTCCAAAAATATTTAGTGGGGCTCGCCAAGTTTTTTTATCTCGTTACAAATCACCAGGCTGGGACACCATCACTATTATCACATCGATATGGTTACAGTAGTTGATATTTTGTTTTGTTACCCGTCTACCCTATGCTCAAATTCTTCTTCAGCTGAATATGACAGATAACTTAATAACCCCTGTTTTAACTTTTCTCCTTATATTAACAGCATATAACGTTATGCGTGACAGCTTTGTATTTGAAAATGCGGTTCTTGCAAACGCTGTAAAAACTATTCGATTTCTTGCATTTTGGATTAAATACAGGTACAGATGTGTGTTCTTTAGATTTGATAGTTACTCAAAACACCGACTTTGCTCCCGGTGTCAAGCGGAATTTCTGACATCATGCCATGTGCGCATGCGCAGAGTAATAGTCTGCATATCAAATATGCGGAAAAAAACTCATGATTAGGGCTCAGGGTTCAGTGTTTAGGTAAGTTTGCCGGTTTAAGGTATGGGTTAGAAAAAGAAAAATAATTGAGGTCTAAGACTAAGTACACGATTTTTCAGTGGTTACAGTTCTTCCCATACCGTAGCTTTTGTGGGTATCTGACATCTAACCAAAACATTTTAATTTCCACAACACACATCAAAAAAGTAATCGCCAAACTTTATTGCTTTCCTCTGAGAAGCAAAAATAACTCACAAACAATAATAGGTCTGAACTTTGTAGAGGTCAGAAATTTCGCTTGACACCGGAGCGCAGCACCGGAGTTTAAGCGTATATTAGCATGTTCTGTTGCATGCAATTTTAAAACAATGATTTATGGTTCTGGTTTGACTTCGGAATGGAATATAACAACGACACAACTTCTTTCGCGTTTCACTTGTCCTTTCCAGTCGATTGCAGCGCATGCGCTGAAGTAATTTTTTTCCTGAGAAACTTGCATTCTGTGCAGGTTTCGGAACGATCGTGACTGGAATTTTCCTGCTGCACGCTTTCAAAAACGTCAACTTTTCCTTGGCGGACTTGCCCAAGTTCTCGAAAAACGGCGGCAATGCCTCCGTCGACGCAAGCGCGCATTACTCCCCCGTGCGACAACAACGCAAGGAAGAGCGTCTCGAGCTCCTGGACAACGCTGAGCAAGGGATCGGAGTTTATTCGGACGAAGACGACGCGAGCAACACAGTTCTGTTCAACAAAAAACAAATAAATCCGTTGCCAAACGGTCGAATACACAGGTAGAAAGCGCGGTATTTCTGCGTTGCTCGGATTCTCCGCCGTGGAGCGTGCTTTTACGCCGTGCGAGTAGCGGTACTCCTATCACGTGCATTTGCCGTCATATTTTTTCTTTTTTTAACCAAAGTGCAGGATTGTTAAGATTGTTTCGATCACGTTCAACATTCTCGGCAGTCTTGGCCGACGAACCGCGGTTCCTGAGCGCGACAGTTCAAGTGGAGATTACTTTTGATGTATTGTGTGGTCGAGCGTTTTTCAACTATAACTTGTAGCTTTGCATACTTCCCCATTTTATTATCATATGTCGTATTTATGGGTCAGTTTTCGAATTGTTTTAGGCTTGGCCATGTTTCAGAATAGTTTCCGCATCTTCGTTGCGCGTTTTCAGAACCGTTAACGTCTGTACTTGTCCTTCACACTGTTTGAAGGGTTTTGGTATGGCCAATTACGGCCGTTTTCATTGGCAGTGCACTAGGTAAATGTAGCGGACATTTTGACAATCGAGATGTGCAGCTCTGCTTTCGTGACGCCTCGACTACATTGTGCAGTTTCTCTCTTGTCAAGCTCATTTCCAGTTGTGGCCGCACATCCTAGTTGCTTTTTTACCGCTGAGACAAGCGGTCGGCCACCAAGGATTTGCAAACATCGACACGTAAGCGCACAGTTCTTGTTGGTTTTTATGCCGACAGGAAAGTCTTCTACGACTGTGATGATACAAAGGCACTTTGAGCTGCTTGGAAATTTTTCCTCCTGTGTAGCCGCAAAGCTCTTCTGCTAAACATTGGGGCTCTTCAAAAATGAAATTGGCCGCGGAACCGCTCTTTGAACAGCATAACTGGCATTTCATGTTATTCAAAGTTCTGCAAGAAATGACAACTGGTTAGAGTTGCCCCGTTTGTGAATTAAATTTAAGAGTCTTTGTGACGTCATCTAGACGGCTTTCGCTACCAACCTGTGATTGTGTCTCAACGCCCGTGTTTTGTCTGCGTTGTGTGCATCTGTGTGACTAAATGGTCCTAAATTCATGCTTTCGCACTTGAAATATCTTTCAACCATTTTTTTGATGATATCTGGTTGTTGAGGTTTATTTTCACGAAGAAACTATAGCTTAGTCGCTGCATTCTTCTTACAAAGAACGTGACATTCGCTTGAAAAAAAACCTGCACGTTTATCGCAAAAAACTGCTTCGTGAAAATGAAACGCCGCAACAAACCTACAACAAGAACGGGAGGTTTGAAATGAAGTTCTAAAATGTTTTGCTTCGCAACATCTTTACTCAGTGATCAACTTACCACGTTCGGGCCTTACAAAAGACAAGTTTCGCAAAATCCCTGTTTATGTCAAAAACGTGAACCACTCGCTGTTGTTCTGGTCTATTTTGTGATCGGTTTTGACGCAGTGTCACGTGTATCCTTCATCGGCTGCGTTTAGGCACTTAAACTGACAATAACTAAGGATCATTATCGTTTATTTGCGTTCGTTGAAAAAAGGTTACGGTGAAAATTTTGAAAATTACTGCGAACGAATCGCCGCCGATGTGCTGGGTTTTGTCGCGCGTTCACGTCATCAAGCGGAGATCCAGAGTGCAGAGAAAATTGGCAAAGTTTCTTAAAAGTGGTCGCGCTCACTGCATGCGGCGTCGGCGTTGGGTCATAAATATACACCGTGCGGGATCTCTCTATCTTGATAATAAAAAGTTCTTAAAGTTGGAATGGTTGGTTGTGCAGTTGCGTCTTGTGTGAAATATCAAGTTTTGCGCTCCATACGGGGATCAGTCAGTTTAGGGCAGTGGTTCTGGACCTTTTCTTTACCACGGCTCTTTTAGGTACTTGTCCCCCTGGCTACAAAAAAGTTGTAAAAGCAAATGTATTGTTTGGTAAATTAATTGATCAAACTTTCAACGTTGTACAGCGCTTAGGGGCTCGCGCTCCCTGATTAGAACAACTGGTTTAGATGACACGCCAAAGCTACTTGGGATAAGCCAGGATATGATAAGTACGAAATAATCTGAGTTTTTGGGCGGGTTGGGTGAAAGGGTTTAACACTTGCTACGAAAAATGTTGATCCCATTTGTGGTACAGTGGGATCGTGGGAACTATCGAAGTATTGCTTTGCTCGTAAAGGAGACCAATGACATCGCCATGCTACGACCATGTTAATTCTTGCAAACCTTGTTCTTATCGTGGATCTTCCGCGTGACACCAGCAGCGTGTCTATTGCTGCGCGATCCTTATTGCAGTCTTGTCTGTCTTTGAACTTGATGCTTTTCAACTGTGACTTTGCAGATTGTGGTTGCGCTTTTCTCGCGCGTGCGTACTTGTGTGTTTTAAATCGGCAACGGACTTTTTCCCGTAGTGAATTTGGTGCACAGCGCAGGGGGATGGTGGGGATTGGAGATACCTAATGTCCTGTCAATATCGATTTCAAAACAGATTGATGGCGCGACATTCAGCCTATCTAAAGATTTGGCAACGATTTGTATCTCTTACTTTTCAGTTGTGAATCGTAACGGAACATGAAAAAGGGGCAATGTGTGCGTTGAGCACTTGAAACGTCAACAGTCTTGATCCTGAAAGTGGTTTGCGACACCTTAACGACGTGTAGCAACGTAACGACGTGCATCGCAACCCTAGAAAATAACCCGCGTGACTTCGTCGCTGCACAGAACAAACTTCTTCCAAGATGCGTCGCGTTGTCATCTTTTTTGTCGCGAAGCGCCCCGACCGACTATGCAACTTGTTCAAACGCAAAGCGAGCACGTGGATACTTCTCCAGTTGCGTCACACTGCGTTGTTCCCGTGCGCGTGGAGCGGTTGCATCGTCATCAGAATTGTTACGTTTGTTTGGACCCGGGCTCATTTACAGAATCAGCGTGCTTTCCTGCGGGTGCGCACAATGCTTTAATCGCCAGAACGTGGGAGGCTAATTGCTGCCCGGGGTAATTGCTCGCTCCGTATATAACGGAGCGGTTTACGGCAAAACGATATTTTCAATCGGTACTTGCGCAGCAGTGCACTGGATCAAACGCGTGTTACTCTGAATGTGAGTAACCCTGACAGAGCTGCAGGTTGTTCGTTTTTGCCATTATAACGTCCGTCGAGTGAAAGTATTTCAGACGGAAGGGTTCGGCTTCGCTTCGTTTGTTTAGTAGAGTATTGAAACTTTTGTATATACCTTCGGGCATTTGTTAAGTACGGCGTATAAAGAGTGTGTGTCTTGTGTTTTTTGCGGTACTATGACGTCCCTCTTGCACTGAATGCCTGAAATGAAATATCTGTTGAAAACAGAGTGCATGCCAGGTTAGTCAGATGGTATCGAGGCGATGCGGTGATTCATGGTGCTTAGTGCTGAAATCGCTTTTTTCCGGGGTGGAAGTGCAAGACGAATCAGCCTAGTTCTTTTGTGTTTTTTTAGCAGACGAGGAAGTTGCTTCGGAGACTTACAAAAACTGTCGTCATTATTTGCTGGCAACTACAAGTCGCACACTTTGTCTTCGTTCTCTGGCAACATAGCTCATAACAAATGCGGAAAAGCCAAAAAGGGATAAAATCGTTATTTTTCCTCTGTCGGACGTATTTCCTCTAGAATTCACGCACCTTGACTCGTTGCATTGGTCTATAATGGCTTTTATCAGTTGGGGCTTTAGAAAAACCCCGGATGTTGACAAAATTGGGACTTAGGAATGCGGGGTCAATTGGAATGTTTTTAATTCGAGTAGTTTTTATCCAAGGCAAGTATTGGATATCCTGGAGTTAGTGTGGAAACAAAAATCAGTTTGGTAAAGCCTAAATTCATGCTTTCAGTTTTGGTAAAGAAGCTCTTTTACATCGCGATTCAAGTTGGTTTGAACGTCGGGTATGGATTGATTTCTTGCAGATAGTAGTGTTGTTGGTGCAAGACTGAAATTGAAGGATATCGGAATGTGAGCATATTTTCACAATGTCTTTGTGAAATCCACGAATCTTGGTAATAAAAATGTAATACCTCACTCGAGAAATAATTGTATGTCAAAATACTTCACCAATTCAGTAACAGCAAATAATAGTAAAGTCACAGGAGTGACCCACACCAAGCGAATCAAACGCAATGTATTGCGCAAGGAAACTACAGTAAAGGCCGGTTAATCCGGATCTTCGCCAATACCGGATAAAATCTGCTCTTTTCACATCTCGCAATCCGGATTTTTGTCTCTAGGAACGATTCGGCAGCTTTCAGACGTAACACAAGCATGCTCAAAATCACCAACGAGCGTACAGAATTATGATAACAACGGCCGCAACTGCGTGCAACATTCGAGTAATCGTAGAGACGATTATTGCGTCACACACGGGCATACCTTATGTTGAACATAACGCTCAAGGCACGCCGCCGCACCACAGTTTCAGTCTATTGATTAGTGTTGAGTGTGCGTGTGTCGAACATTATCCCTGAGTGTATTGTACACGGTTAAGATGTCTGGAGGGCATTACACTCTAAATCAGTGGTTCCCAACCGGGTAGGAATTCCTCCCCAGGGAGGAATTTCATGAGTTCAGGGGAGGAATTTCCACTTTATAAAGTTACCTATTCATTGTGAGTGTTGTGCGTCTTGTTTAAGTTGACATTGGCTCTTTCAATCGGTTCTATAACTTTATATTT
>JGI24158J21664_10003633_pt1 | contig 19478 bp, 12 predicted proteins | sample Ectturendosymbi3_FD_21664 | JGI IMG/M metagenome (IMG submission 21664) | reverse complement strand
AGATTGTTTGTACTCGTCACTATTCTTTGAACACTATAATCGCATTTTACTCTGTGAATGAGTGATCGAACTTTGCTGTATCCGTTTGATTGATGGCGTGTCATGCCACATGACACAATGCTTCCGCAATTTACCTAGACTCAACCAATTTAGGAATTGGCGCCCTACTGCGCAGTAGTTTTGTAACAAGTGTTACATGTTAGTTAACTTTAGTGTTAGGAATGTGTCTGTAACCCTATGGTTCTGTCTTCAATGCAGTTGCAAAAAGTGTCTGTAACCCTGTGATTCCTTCGGCTTCAATGCCTTGTACTACGTGCTGTTTTGTCTGTTTTTATCGACCTGCGTTCTCCAGAGTGTGTGTTCATACTATGGACTTCGTGTCTGCTCACAAAAAATAAATTAAATTAAAAAAATGGTGAGACGCAACGCATTTCAAGGTTTGTCTTATTTGGTACATGCACTTAATAGTGAAAAGGAGCAAGCACTGAAACAAAGCAGAAGAGAAATAAAAACTTTCCAAACTATATAAAGCAAAACTTTGGCACTCAATGTTAAGACCTGGTCCACTCCAAGTTGTCATGAGCTTGACGACTAGAGTAATGGCGACACTCGAGAGAAAAATTCAGTCAAAATCCTTCAAAATCTGGTAAATCTCAGAGAACCTAAAACTTCCTTGACATCTTAACGAAATGACGCTCAACGTGCTTTGATTTAAAAATATTGGCGCCCAAACTGACATTGAAAGATTCTTTTTTTTAAATCACATGGCGCCCGAATTGACATGAAAAGGTTTTTTTTGGAGATCACTGATTTCGAAGTATTTTTCAGGCAAGTTTCGGAGAAACCGGGCAAAATTCCTTCACACCGCAAAACTTTGCCTGTGCTCCAGAGATGAGCGGACTGTGAAATTTTTCAGTCCGAATCCAGTCCTGATCCGATAAAATTGAATCCAGTCCTGTCCGCATAATTTTTGAAGATCATCAGTCCGATCCAGTCCTGATCCGGCCAAAATTGGCTAAAGTCCTGATCCAGTCCTGATCCGTGCTCATTTCTGCTGTGCTCACCACAGCAGCAGATCAGGTTAATGATCCCATTCCCAACTTTGGTCTACATCTTTAAGGCGGCGGCAGCATAACCGCTACATAAAGCTAGAATTATTGCTGAAGGCAACGGCAACATTCTGACGGCTGTGTGTATTTTTATCTCAGTAATCTTTTCAGTGTGCGTTTGGTGCATGGAAAAATGTCAAAAGTAGTATGTATGATAACTATTATTGCGCCCATTCCCAAAAACACTAAACAGTCCCATAAATGATGCTGGTAATTATAGACCTGGTTGTCGCGAAACAATGATCTACAAACTATTTGAGCATTAGCGTACATGTTACCCTATATTTCACCATTTATTGCAACCAATGACAACCAGTTTCGATGTGGGTCATAACATATGTAGGCTACTGATATGTGTATTTGATCCCAAAAAGGCTGTAGCCTACCATATTATACAAACAAAGACTTCCCAGTGTTTCCAGCGTTTCTATGTGCATCTAAGGCGTTTGACAGAGCTTAGTTTCGCAGGAGCACTGTTTCGACAAGTCAAGTAGGCCCTACATGTTCGGCCAGAACTCCCTAGCCGATAGAGTCATCAGGGCCTGAGAAATAATTCACGGGGCATTATTTTGTTTTTTCTTTCGAAATCAAGTAGTAAAAAATTCGCGTCTTTAGAGCCCTTGCTTGGCCTTCTAGCATCAGTCGTTGGCAAGTTATGGCCACAGACGCAAATTAACCCCTAACGAATGCCCAGGGGATGTTGCGATCTGCGCACTTCATTGAACGAATATGCGATTGACTTGCGACCAGCACTTGGCGCAGTGCTTGCAGTGAACAGATATAGGCCTATAGGCTATATTTGGCTTCGCTGCAGATTACTGCAGTTAGGTCTGGTAATACGGTAAGTCAAAGTAAGTTGTATCAGGCCCGCAGCCAGGTTTTAAGGTTCGGGAACGATTTTTGTTTCTATGATCTGTTGAAAAAAATATTCTGGGCCTAACAAAATTTGGGAGCCACTGCCCCTAGGGTTGCCAAATGCGTTTTGTAAAAATACCCGCCATTTTGTTAACAGTGCCAGATCTAAACTGTGTCGTAATTCGGAAGCACCACAGGGAAAACAGAGGGAGAATCAGTATTGCTAAGCTGCAATTAACAATTTGGCAGTATATTGGCTGGCTCATCACAATTCATGTGACGTGACAATTACACCAAGGATTGCGCAAACAGCAGCAAATAAACTTGCCTGAAGGAACTGTCCTGACAAGATTCACTACTAGAGCCATTATAGTTTCAGAAAATCTGCGTTAGTTAATTTTGAAGTTGCGGCAAATTATTTATTTTCAAAACTCCGGCTTCAGGCACTGATTTTCAAAATGGCGGCTTTTTACCGGCCTCTGCTAAATTAGCAGTAAAATACCGGCCATCTGGCAACCCTAACTGCCCCCCGTGGATACCGGCCTGGGTTGTATGTGGATGAGAATACACTGCAGCTTCTCTAACAGATCGTGGACAAAACAAACCTCTAAAAACATTTACTTTGCTAGAACTCTAGCGATGCGAATTTCGTGTAGCAACGTGCATACGAAGTTGCATAGCGTTCGAAATCACGATGGCGGCTTGGTATGTGACATCAAAAAAACAGCGTGTGGGTAATGTCGTAAATTGCATTTGAACTTTTTAGTGTTGGAAATTTGACTCTGTTCCGGTTCTTTTTGAGCGACACAAAATTTAGTGTACATGGGCGTCGGAAGGGGGGCCTTGGCCCCCCTTGGATTTTGAAAATTTCAGCAAAAAAAGGTTGTTTTCTTAATTTCAAGTGGGAAAAAACAAATTTCAGCACTTTTGCCCCCCAGGCCCGTAGCCGTGGGGGGCAGTGTCCCCCTAAATTTCTTTTGTGCCCCCCAAATTTTGTTACGCCCGGAAAAATTTGTTCTAAACATGTAGTAAAAGCAAAAATCGAGCCTCCCTAAAAATGTATTGTGCCCCACCAAATCTTGAAACCTAGCTACGGGCCTGCCCCCCCCCTGGAAAATTTTGGAAAAATCCCCTCGTGGCCCCCCTGGAAAAAATTCATTCGACGCCCATGTTAGCATATGCAATGGTACAGTAGCAAATGAAGGGCCAACTTTCAGAGCCAACATACATTGATCCTCCAAAATTACCCGGTCTCTTAACAGGCTGAGTAGGAAGTCGATCAAGTTTTGCCGAAAACATCTGCCCAAGATATATCCGACGGATGCTTGAGTCAGCGCGAACAAGTTGAATTCTTGTGAACACCAAGGTGGGTGCAGAGGGGTGAAGGCATCATCGCATCATCGTGTCTCGTGCACGGTGCCCGTCGTGCGTTGAGCCAACCAGATTCACGAGAGCCCGCCATTTATCACGGCCCTGCGCGAGGGGTTCAATTGCGGCTGGATCGAGGCCGAGCTGGTCAAGATCGGCGTTTGACTGCGTCGAACCAACGGGTGCGAGGGGCTCCTCGGGGTCGCTTCCAGCCGAATGAAGTCCAGCATAGCCCGAGAAGGATGGTGCGGTGGCAGGCGAGAGGCGAAGGCCCCGCTGCAAAATATTTCGCTCCCCTGGAAAGAAGTATTAGATATAGTTTGAAAATTTGGGCCATTCTCAGAAAACTTTTCGCCCCACCCGGTGTCCCAAGCTTCAAACCAGGGCCTGCTTGGCACCCCCCGGATAAATCTTTCCGACGCTGATGAACATACCTTCCGCAAGTTAACGGAAAACACGGGAAATTTTCCGTTTTCTCTTCATTAACTTCACACATAACTTCTTTTACTGCAGTAAAATCAAAATCTGGCGATACGCCTTGCGTCATGAACTTTTTTTGCCAGGTAAACGTAATGGTCGAAAGCACACTGACAGTGCGATTGTCGAATCAGAAAGTTTATGAGAGTTGATTCAACTTTTCGAAGATTTGAAAATACTGTGTGACTCTTGAGCTAGGAACGTGGAGATGAGGTGCTGCCAAAAATGCTGTTATGTTTCGTCAGGCCATCGGGCTTTTTGAATCCACTGAGACTGCGCACGGCCGTGCCAATGAGTTGATCGGAAAATCCCGGCGATGTGTTTGTTTCGTCACAACCACTTTGTTCGACTGAAAACACCAGTGAATGCGAACCCACACCTCAACAATATGGTTCTTTCTGGTGTGAGACCTGTAGCAAGACAGAGACAACGAAGGTATAAACCAGGGGTGGAGAACCTGTGGCCCGCGTGAACATTTGACATGGCCCGCATCATAATGTTCGTTACCCAAGTTAGAGTACAACATCCAGTCGAAACGAAGCACCATGATAAGCAGGTACTTAGACAGTAGGAGTCACTCTTCCTCATAGTTATAGAATTTTAGGATAATATTAATTGATTTTACGGCCCTCTCCAGCGATAAAGCGGTCAATTCATGTTGCCCGTGATAGTAAATAGGTCCCCCATCCCTGGTATAAACTGTCGAAGAAGTAATATGTGCGTATGGGGTCATCGACCTCAGGCTTCCACTTACAACTTATCTAGTGCTGAAATTTCTTGGCACAACGAAATCATTTTTTCGCTTTAATCTTTGTAACCAATCGGTGTCCAACACGTCAATCGTGACGTCACCAACGCGCAACCAATGCATCGCATCGAAAGTACAAAAAAACAACGAAAGGCAGAAAGAGCTGTGGCCAGCTCGACAGTCGCAGTCTTCGAAGCTGCTGATCGCCCCGGCGGCGGCAGCGGTGGGTGGGAGTGAGGTCGCTGTTGCTGCCAGTAATAATCAGCAGCTCGCGAGCGGCGGGTAAGTGCATTATGCGTGGGTCCTCACCCCTGCTTGCCCGGGGCGCTACCGCAGCCGCGCTGCTTTGTTGCCAAGGCGACAGCGGTTCAAGTGTGGAACATTCGTGATTTGAAAAACAAGAAGCGCAGCGGCGGGGAGGGGGGGGCTCGTGCGTCCGAACGACTCGCGAGCGCAGAATTATGACGCAGCCCAGCGATGCGCCGAACGAGATAGAAATAAAAAATAATGTTGTATAAATATAAAATAGCGAAACACAATGCGGCGCTGTCCAGAGTTGAGGGGTAACACTGGGGGGGAGCAGGGATGAGACGGTGGCGACCAAACTGCAGCAGCAGAACAGCTATTTGAGATGAGCTTTATACAAAGCGGTTGTTTTACAATTGTTCTTGTCGTGTTCCATAACAAACATCAAGTCTCGAAGGTTGACTCGTTTTGTTCTTGATCGAGTCTGTGCACAAAAACAGGGAGTGCGGTAAGAGGAGTGCTCGAACGAAAAAAGTAACAAAAGCGTCGCTGCAAGACATTACTTACAGAGCTTCGTATCGATGACGTAGACGAGTAGTTCTGAAACAAAGAAAAGTTGAACTGGTGGTGATGAGCATGTGCTGCATTTGTGCCTGCAATGAACTGTTCATCGGGCAGCTATAAAAGTGCAGGGCTGGGAAAAACGCATGGATTGGACGTCACGTGTTCTGATAATCTATCGAGCTGATGCCGCCTTCTTTATATTTTTAATAAAACTTGATCCCACCACCAGCAGAAGCTTGTGCATTTAGTTAATCTTAGCCTGTCACAGGCTGCCATGAGCTTTGACAGCTGTACTACAGCCTAGTTTGATTTACCAATTAGAGTTGACATCCTTTGCCGTTCTGAATTTTCGCCCGGTAGGTGTGCGTTCTCAACGAATGTTTGTAACGCTGAGCCCTGCGTCAGTGATTGTAAGGTGGAGAATCGCGTATGACAGGCAAGGAGATTGTGAACGAAATCGCCGATTTTTTTTGGTTTGTAAAAGCGTCAGTTAAGGGCGAATTAAACCACAACGGAGCTTTACGGCTTCAACTGCTTTTGAACAAATAACAAAACAACCTTTGAAATGACAAGCCGCCAGATGTCGCAAGAGAAAAGCACATGAAGGGCCTGACGTGTGGAGTCACTTGATTGTTCCGTGAACAAACGACTCAGTGTTGCCAACCTTGCTGTTTTNCCGCGAATTTGANCTTGNTTTTTGTGGATTTGCGTTTTTTTTAAGACTTGTGGGTTGCTTGTTTTAGGGCTTGTTTTTCGCAGATTTCTGTTGTGCAGGTTGCTTTTTTTCAAACTTTACGACAATTTTGCTGTTTCACTTTGCTGCGAAACGAAATTTGGGCGTGTTTTTGCGTAAATGCGCACATTTTGGGCTTTTTTTCGGATTTGCCTCCCTGGTTTTGTATTTAATTTACCTACTGGCTTTGCGTTTTTTGAATTTTCCAACCAATCGCAAGTTGGACTTGTTTTTCCGTTAAATTACCTATTTTGGGCTTGTTTTTCAAATTTGCTTGTTTTTACAATATTACCTGGCATCACTGAAATGACTTCTTTTTTCGATGTCACAAAGCTGATGCGAACAGTTTCATTTTGTCGATGTGGGTGGCCAAGCATTGGTCAGACTAGTCGCAAATCTCTTTAATTCAACTCGTTTAAAATTTAAATCCCACATTATGTTTTTAATTTGTTCAGCAAACCCAAAAAATCCAGTGCGCAGAATATCGTAAAGTATGTCCTTCGGAATATTGTTTTTCCTCCTATCACGTGCAGCGCTATACGGAGAAAAATAACACGTCTCTGTTGGTGGAGATGGACTGGAAAGTATCATTAACATTAACAATGCAGCACTGCCCTCGCACGCTTCTAACAAACCAATCAACACCTTCTCAACCAAATAACATCCTTAGAACTTCGCAGCTTGAGCGTCACGCGGACGAAATAGCCTTGAAAAGTTATCCGATGCACCCGACAGGCTCCTCAACGTTTTTTCGGTCATTTTTCTCACAGTTGTACCAAGACTCGCCGTAACGGTGTTTTTAACATACATTTTCAAACATTCTGACCGAAATGACTTAATTTTTTTCGGTCATTTCAAAAACGTTTTGGTCTGTGACCGAACCCCCCCCCCCAGATTCAAGGACAAGTCGCTCCAGTGGCTCAAGATCACCCCTGTGCGCGCGCAGCTCACAATCAGCGTGGTATCAATATCACCGAGTCTTGCGCCCCTACCTCCAACGGCGTGAAGGTGTTTTCCAATTTCGGCTTCTTCCTCCGAGGACCGATAGCGTTGAGCGCCGTTTTGTCCGCGTTCCTGATCTGCATCATCTCCAGTTCTTGCTGCTGCATTTCCTTGGCCCGCTCCTTCAGCCTCAGCTGTTCCGGGTTGTCGGTCTTCGAGCGGCTCTGTGTGTGGGGAGGAAAAAGTGCCGTTATTTGCTACCGCCGCCACGCACTGTGATCGCACGAGGAGGGAGCAAAGCGCTTTTTTGGCAAGTAAACGTGAGGCAGGAGGGGTACTCCTACATGGGGGTAACTGTTGCGAAGAGGCAGAACGTGTTACGGACGAAACGATAAAGATGTTGGCGGCTTTGTAGACAGCGGTGAAAAACATGTGTACAAGAATGGAGTGGAGAACCAACCTTCATGGCACGCATCAAAATATCTCTTTCGGCTTCGTCGTGTTTCTTCTTTTCGATCTGGTCGAGTTCTTGCAGGAACTTCAATTGCGTCTTCACGTCGCTGCATGCTTGGTAGTGTTCGTCTTCCTGCGTAATGAATCTTCTGGTAAGACGTCGAACGCGAGCGGGGTCAAACCCGCATGAAGTGACAGACGGAAAACCTTTACACCCCAATTGAGCCCCCTCAAAAATTTACTTTGTGGCGCCAACTTTGATTCTACGATCGGTTTAGATCTAAATTTATCGCAAACAATGCCAGCAATGAACATGTCTTGCGAAGACGCTTTTGCACGTTGCCAGCAATTCAAACCGTTTCGGTATCATAAGCTCGTGACACGTGGTCGTGAATTATGTAGAATTCGCAGCTTAAGCAATCTCACCAACTCCTCCGCTCCTTAAGACGAACGAACAAAGACTGCGGCGCGCGAAGCGTAACTTACTCTGTAGTTGTTCATGCGGTGGCATACAACGGTCGAGAGCTTCTCGAGAAAGTCTTTTAACCTCGCTTCGGCAGCGAACGAGAGAAGTTTGACGGCATCGGTGTGGATGTGCTGGATGTTCGGGACCTTTGACGCTGAGTAACACATGGAAGGTTATCGATTTGTCAGGGAAAAATAACTATTCAAGGCAGTGTCACGAAATTGCGGTTTCGCGGATGTTTATCAATGTTCGGCGTGAGAATGGTTTCAGGAGCAGAATTGAAACGACGGTCACCTATTTGCGACATCCTTTTCTGCAAAACCGCTGTGTTGAGAACCGCTTCGTCTTGACACGACCTGGTCTGCGTGCCGACCAGCTCAGAATTGGTCGCTAATATTCTGGCGTTTTCCTCCGACAGATTCACTCCAGCCATGGACGCAACGTCATTGATGTCGTCATCTTCCCTGAGCGCACGTAAGCACAGGGTTCACTATTCACAAACGCTATGNGATGATCCAGACAAAATCAACTTGGTCTTACAACGAGATAANATGAAGACGGTTTGAATCTAAATTCAAAAACAACCTAGAAANACGTTGACATTGCTTTAGATGCCATTTCGCTCTCCACGCGTTTGGNAACAGGCAGGCAACCAGACAGGAGTTGAACCCCCGAAATTTTCGAAAACATGTTTAGTTGTNAGGTACGACATCAAGTTACAATTATTTTGTCCCACCCAGGAAATACCAGCGGGTAACAGGAAAAAAGTTTTGGGTAAAATTGACAAGGGTTGCAAAAATATAAGACGTGTTTTTACATTAGACTTTCAGTTGCCGTGACTCCTACCAAAAATTTCCTCACTGACTTGGAGATGTGTCACCCAGCAAGTAATGGAACGTATGCAATGAATCCAACAACAGATTTTTGTCAGCGCCGATTGTCAGTTGCAAAAAGCACAAGCGCAGCGGACGAGATTCACGGAAACACAAGTGTTTCGTCGGAAAGCTGAAGGTGGAAGTTGAGACAGAGACAGACGAGCGCAAAATGTCGTTTCCCTCTCTGTTGTGTGTTGTTTACTTGTACTTGGGAAAAGAACACTGGGTTGCGTCAAGTAAGTAAGTCGTAACCTGTTTTTACGTAAACATTGACAAATAATAGTGCCACATCAGCGTTGCTAGAACAAAAACACGAAAACGCTACGAACAACTGGCATACTTGTATCCCCCGGCGCTGGAACTTCCCGAAACTGCATTCCACTTAGAATTGTTCCTGTTGACGGTCACAGAGACAGGCCGCGCGGTGGTCAGTGTCGATGGATGCGTCCCCGACACCATCGACGGGTGGGGGGGCTGCTGTAGACTCATGTGGGGCGATGGCGTTTGCAGAGAGGGGTGCTTCAGGGTCTCGGTCGAAGTTATGCGGGGCAGACGAATGCAAGGTACGTTGTTCTGCCGAAAGCAATGGGCGCCTTACCTTACTCGCACGCAACGCTAATTTCAAGTATTGAGAAGCAGATACAGAATGTGATAACAGGCCGCTATGAACGTGACCGTCACTGTCAAAAGTACAAAACCGGCGACTGTTTATCTCCGAACAGAGGTTGCTCATGTTTTCTGTGGTAACGATGGCGTGGGAATGCGTTCCTGATGTACATCACTGCCTGGCCAGGTGTTAACGGCAATTATGAGACCAGGAACTCAGCAGAAGCTCAAAAAAATAAATATTCGATTTCCAAACTGACAAGCATTCCACCGAAGCCTGATGCGATTGGAAGAGTAAAACGTACAGCCCCTTCCTATGTATACAACCCGACATTCGTTGTTTGTTGGTTACCGCCCGTTACCAAATATCCCAATTGGTCCTCTGTAATTTGCAGTACTCTGTGGCATATGTTAAAGATGCCGGCTTCGCTCTTTAGTTTTAACCACCACAGTTACCTGCCAGAGAACCATCTAACCACCACAGTTACCTGCCAGAGAACCATCTAACCACCACAGTTACCTGCCAGAGAACCATCTAACCACCACAGTTACCTGCCAGAGAACCATCTAAATTTAATATCTTTCCTGAACACACTGGACTTACTTCCTGGTATACTTAATGATCTACTTACATGAAGTTTGATTTTTAGGGTTTAACCACAAACATCTTGCATAACCACTCAAAGCTATAACTAAAATGAATTCCAATTGAGCATTTAAAATGAACTTTTGATTACAGACAAAATTTTAGCAAAACTTAACATTTTTGGTTGAGACGTTACCTTTAAAACTCCTACCCAAATAACAAAGGTCACATCCATGGCACATTCAACACAATACATACATAGCAGGACATTTTTGGTATGCAATGCACGGAGTTGCTGCAGATTCTTACTGCAAACAATACAGCCACAAATATCGAATACATTATTTTATTCAACGTTTCACCTTCATACTGCATCCTTATTTTTTCTTTATAACTGTTGCATTTTGTTTATACTCCTGATGATGGCTTATGACTAAGCTGAAACATTGAATAAAACAATGTATTAAATATTTGTGGCTATGTTGTTCGCAATAAGGATTAGACATCAAATGCAGAATTCTACAAGTCAATCTTTGCTCTTCTACTTCGGCTTTAAGTGATAAATATCACACCTAAACAGGGTTAAGGCGGCGTCATTGGTTTGTTGCTAGTGGAAGGAATACTCGCAAAGAAACCTTTTCGATTGTGGCACTCCTGAAATCTAGTGCTGATATCACTGACGTCGGTTTGCGTTTCCATTTTGAAGCGTCCCGTTTTAAAACAGTTACTTCGAGCCAGGCTGGCTTCGACATTCACAACATCGAGGCAGAGACGAGACACTTCAAAATGAGGGTGGGCAAAGTACAAATATTTTTAGGGTTCATGCGGTGGTAGCTAACTGTACGGAGCAATTCAACGATACCATGGAGGGAGTCTTGCCACAATCTGAGTCTTGCCACAAGGCTAGGTAAGCATATTAACAAAAAGAATGATACCAGCAGAACCGCGCGTCTTTTTCCAGGTTCTCGGCCCTGCGAGACACCCCACATATACAAGCATGGCATTTCGTTGCGCGAGGAATTCAAAATAATTCTTTCCAAATTTTTAGTTATTCTTAAATTTTCGTGAGTCACTTGCAAGAAAGAACGATGTTTTTTTAATCCCTACATTTCCTGGAAAACGGGAACCCCGTATTTTCGAGGGATACCCCATCGCATCCGAGTAGAATAGGACTTATTCGCTATGACTTAATCGCAATTAACGGCGCGACCAAAAACGCACCAAGCCGCTTTACTTACCATTAAGCGCGTGCACGCAACGTGTTGGCACATCATCGTTAAATTTCACGAAAACGCAATTTGAAAGCAGCATGCTTTTACACTTCTAGCGACCAGTCGCGTGACGAGGTTAACATGCCGCCTTGCCTAAGTAACTGCAACCACCATAGTTCCCTGCCAGAGAAGCTTAAGCGAATTCCTCACAGTTCGCGCTACAATGACAAAAACTGTTATCGTCGATTTTTACCAAGATGACTTCTAGGATCAACATAAAATAAGCAATTTTGAAATAGTTGTCCTACTTCGTATGAAGCTGATTACCGAATTGCGACCCACCACTACGATCAACACAGTAGAACAAAAGAACATTATTGGAGTTACGACATAAGCTGACAATTTATCAATACAGTGAGATATGTTTTTCACAAGGTTCGCATACCTGAATAGGCTTGACCACAGTCTTGTTGATCTTAGTCGGTGGGGGCTTCGGCTTGGGTGAGGCAGGAGATCTCGCTCCATCAGAGCTTAACGAGGACACCTTTATAGCTGCAGCTGCAACGTTAGCAGGAACTTGTCCACCTTGATTTTGTTGCATCATCGTCAACCGCAGAAGAGGTAAACTTTTCTGAAAAACAGCATCCGGAGCTGCACGATAAAAACAAAGTTTATCTCATAACTTAACAACACTCTGGGCCTGTGGCACCAATAACAACCTGAGCAACTTCCAACATTTTAAACTACGTTTTGTGATTTGCTGATAAAAGCACTGAAGTGAGAAAGTTGACACTGAAACTATGTCTGCTCACCTTGAACACGAAATTTTGAAATGGTTTATTATCATGCACGACTAAACCAAGCTAATATTAATCAAGCTGCCTTGCCAGCCGGTGAACTAAATTTAACTTTGCATCAGTCACAAACTGAAATGATTCGTTTTTGCAAACGTGTAGCATCAACCATGGTAAACAACGGAGAATTAAAATAATTCATCATTAACGGGCTTTTGTTCCACAACAACAACTAGAAAATATATTGTCATGAAAACAATTTTTTACAGGAAGTCGTATTACTTGAAGACTGATCAATGGAATCGGTTAGGAGTAAAGAAGTATTGCCATTAAGGCAAAACCAATCTGCACCGCTGTAGGCAACAAAAAGATTAATGCTTAAAAAAAAGATAAATTGGTGTACAACCAAAAACAAAGTGCTTCTTGCAACACAACGACATCCAGGAACACAAACCCACAGGCATACTTACCTTTAAAAATGGTATCAAATATGGCTGTGGAGAAGATTTGAGTTCTACTTGCAACCTCCGAGTGAAATCTTCTGCAGATATCTTGTCATCAATCAGGTTTTGAACAAGGGCTTTTACAGTCCTTACAGTTTCCTGAGCAACAGCATCATTTGCTTACTTTTTAAACTTACATCATAAAATGGAGAAAATCAACATTGGTCAAGCACATGTGTATTTCATGTTACGTTAATGTAACTTTTGCATCACAGCAATGAAAGCTTGATGCACCCAGACAACTAAGGTGTTCATCAATCATCACTGGCAGGTGCAAAAATAACTCAAAGTGACACAAAAGTATAAACGTAAATTTAGCAAAAAGAAGTTATTGCTAGCCCTTACATCACTTAAACAAAGTAACATAAGAATCACTTCAACCACTGACTACCACATGGTGCATGTTTTAAAACTTTTCTACAAACATGTTTCTGTATACAGAGATCCAATTGATGTGTAACAAATGATAAAGAATTTGTGCAACAAAAAGGTTAACATATGACTGGTTTTCATGAACAATTAACATGCAGTGAGCAACAGCATAATAAGAGCATATTATCATATTTACTCAATTGTTGGGCGTCCGTGAATATAAGTCGCATGAAATGGTGCTAAAAAATTAATGTAAGACAGCCTTAATTGTAAGCCGCACCTAACATAGGTTACCTAAACCTCTCAGATACTTTCGTGTACTTGCACATTTGGCATTTATTCGTAACGTTTGTATTGATGCTCACAACTGCCTTGTGTTCACCATAATCCCTCCTGTGACGATTGCGCACGTGACGCTGAAGAGAATATAATGCTAAAAGAGAGTTTGGTCGACAAAACACAGCTATGGAAAGACTGAGCATCATTTATACCTTTCGATAAGGTAAGAAATGCAATATATAAGCCACCCTTGATCAGAAGCCGCACAAAATGATGAAAAAAAAACTTTATAAGCCGCGGCTTACAATTCAATAAATGCAGTACTTACCTGCTGTTGCCCTCCTGTTGAAGCAAGTTTTATCAGAGTGGTAAGAAAGCTGCGGCACTTATTAACATTCACTTGATCCTCCTTGAAAAACAAACATTACAATGCCGTAAAGATCTCACCAAGGCAGGAATAAATTTTTACAGTTAAAACTACAAAAGTTAGCAAACAATAGCAATCGCATCTTCAACAAAAACTTGGTTCTTACTAATCACAGAAATTTGATCTTTAAAAATTTAATAAAAGCTGCTATTTTGCAAAATACATGGTTTTGATGTTTTTTAAATATAAAAGAAGCATGAGTTGCATCAACACCCTAAGCAGACAACAAAAGAGGTTACATTAGTTTAAAGCAGCGTTCCCCAAAGTCCGGCCCGTGAAGGGTTCTAATCTGGCCTGCGAGCTTCCTAGGAATGTTTAATGTTTTAACAACTTCGTGTAAATGAATTAATGCAGTTTTTTAAGGTGTTTTAGGGACCCGATTTGGGTCCCTAGAATTGAAAATCAGGTCCCTAGACAGAGAAAATTATCATCGGGTCCTTACATATCCATACCAGCTGCCTAACATTTTCTTTAAAAAAAACTGAACTAATGTAAGATGTAATTACACAAAACGGATAAAAAGCAGTTGCTGTAATACAGAATCAAACCAAACTTATCTCATTGATCAAAGATCAACTACAAACATTTTTGAGTTTTCTTGCATTTTGTGTAACAGAAATGATTTAATAAGACCGAGGTCATTCTTTTCAATGTTACGCTTTGTGTACAAGTCAGACAAGTAAACATAAACATAGAAAATTGTTACATCATTAGTTGCTTTTTTCGTTGGAAGTTACTGTGCATCAGCTCCCTAATATTGTACTTGAGCTTGGCGCCCAGACTGCTGCAGAATCTACATCAGCATGCATAAAAATTTGCAAATTGTAGTAGACATTTGGTGTTTGAAGTATCAGCGTTATTTGGCAGCTTTTAGACTTTTTAACAGGAATACTGCATGGCAGTGGCGTAGTCAGCCCAAAATCTTTTGGGGGGCCAAAATGTTTGATTTTAGGCAAATAACACTATTTTGTTTGAGATACTGTCTCTCAAAGCACAAAATGACTATATATGCTAACAATTTATGGGGGCCGTGCCCAACTGGGTCCCTTACTGGCTACGCCTATGCCACATGCTCATTGCAAGCGAGTTTGTTAACCATGTGCAACAGTAATGGAATTTCAATACTTGATCTCGAGGGCAGTTTTGACAGTGGTGTAGGGGGTGAGGGTGCAGGGGAGTACAAGCACACCCCAAAAATTTTGTTTTGTCAAAAATCCTGGCAAAATCTCTAAAAATTCACGCAAAATCTAGCAAAATTTGGGTACAGATGTTTCGACACCTTTGTTCTTATTTTATGATGAATGAGACTGACTGTCAAAATATGTCCAAATTTGACTTTTTCTTTTCTAAAATACACATGAAAACCTTTTTTGTGTTGCTTCCAAAAAAGTCTTAACTACTTTTGAGAGTCAAATTTTTCGGGAAAGTTTGAGTAAATTCGTGCAAAAACACTTCCCACTCCCAAAAATTTGCCTGCCTCTACACCTAGTAGTCTCAAGACCCATTTCTGTGAGTCTCAGTCTTGAAGGTTTCAGGTCTCGTCTGGGTCTTGAAGAATATAGACCTCGGTCTCAAACCTATTGTCTTGAGACTTTGAATACTGGAACAATATGACTTAGTAAATCTTGTTAATTCAACCACTTCGAAGACGTTAAGTCTCGACTATGTTTCTGCTGTCTAGTCAGTGATGAGTGAGGTATACAGGGTTCTCGAAAATCGTACAAGCAATTAACGCATTGCAGCGTCAAGCATGGAACCAAATATCACAACTATTATGCAACAAAAGAAGCACTTGCAGAAGTCACTTTGCAAATGTGTTACCAAGCAAAGAAAACACATTGGAATGTACACACGTGTCTAATGTTATATGTGTAGCATTTTGTTTTGTTTTCTTTCAATGCACAAAACAATCCAGCCCGCGGACGCTGATAAGATCGCAATTTTGGCCCAGCACCCAAAAAGTTTGGGGACTACTGGTTTAAAGCAACATATGATGTGTGACCTGCTGACCAATTGACAGTGCATTAAATGTATTGTAAACTGATGCAATCAATGTGGCTTAAACAGATGCACCCATATTAATTAACATATTGATAGACCTGACATTTCACCTCAACATCCAAGTCATTTGTATCTTCACCAGATCAAACAACAAAACCCAGCCGTATGCGAAGAGATGACAACCATGACCTTTTTGTAACTAAAATCCCAAGGGTGAGAATATCAAAGGAGTTAATTTTGAAGCAATATTGTGAGGGTATTGTTTGCTATATATTGATTAGGAATCTTTAAAAATACGTTTTTGTAACTGAGAATTCCATTTATGTGTAACAATCCAAATTGGGCAGGAATCAGTTGCTTCAGCAAAAGTTCAGAGGTATCCAGAAACGGACATTTCTATGCAGTAATGAAGAGAAAACCCAGCAAGTTTCACCTCAGAGGCATCTCACTATGGACAGGTTCTACTACTTGATCACAGTCTTGGACATCTAGAAACATATTTTAAATTATTTTAGTGTACTTTGCAAGCAAAAACTTCACACCCAGATATGCCATAACTTCATTAAAATGTTTTACTGTAAAAGTTACAAAAGCATTTGACAGTCATTTTTCATATTCTCCATAAAATTTTGACAGTGACTCTTAATGAACCCCCACTGAAAAAAAGCATCGATGAAAATAAACAGATTTTTGATTGCACATGTCACACTTTGCAACAATTGTGACAAGCTACATTTTTTGAAAAAAAAAACATCTTTTTGACATCCATATTGCAACAATGCATGAAACATGACAATCTTCTGTATCTGTCAATGTCCACTGCTAGTGCAGCATCTTAGAAAGTTCTAATAACAATGGGTTAAAGATAAATACAGTTTTAATGTTAACAAAATTAAAAATCAGTTTCCCGAGTTTTGGTTCATAATAATTAAGGTCCAAAACAGCCTTATATTAAAAACAGAGACCAATCTAGCTGATGTTAAAGACAAGACCTAGACATTTTGGAATTATCTTGCATCATCATTAATGAGTTGAAGCAAATCAGCCGCCTACTTGCCAGACGTTTTTGACAGTGGTGTGAAAAAACAGCTTGATGAAAATGATGAACTGAAAGCCTGTGATTGCAGTGACGTATAGCTTGGCAATGTACTAACAATCTTATGACTTGGTGGGATATACAGTGGTTGTAAAAGCATGGGAGGTCACAGTTGATGCACAAAGCTGTGCTAAAGGTTGAAAATGCATGGAGGCATTTAGTAGGTGCTCATGTTAAGCTTCAGTAAATTAAGAAATCACCTAGAAATTCACAAATAAATCTTGGGCACATACAGTAATTGTTTTCTTTGATTCTGAAAAGATTATCCAACCCATGCAATTTTAAAGTCAAGTTGTGAACCATCTGGCAGCTGGACACTTAATGTAAGTCAGCAATAACAAATCATGAACATCACCAACAACAGTGTCTATTGAAAGAAATATTTTCTCAGCACAGAATCAGACACTAACATCTTACAGAGTATATATTTCGCCTACAAAGTAGGCATCACCAGCTCTTATTCAAATAGAATCACTGACAACAGTGTATGTTATACCCAGTGTGAATTTAAATGTGAAATGTGATGCAATTAAACACAAGCTGGTGAAATGCCTTCAAGCCAGGTATTGCACAATGTGAAATTACCCAAGTAGCATGGTCACACTAAATGCAACCTGAAAAAAATTTTCCCAAATAATGATATTTCTGCGTTTTCATTCAACATACTGGCATTGAACTTGGTTAAATCACAAGATAAATTCAAGTGACACAAAAAATCACATTCTTTAATATATATATAAACTCTGGACAACATTGATACTACTGAAAAAAACAGCATACCTGAGAAAGATTAATCTGTGAGCTGACTGTAGGCACTTTTACTTCTGGAGCTTTGGATACGACTGTGGCCATCTGTGAAATTTTCACATTAACTACTAGCACAGTCAACACAAAAAAAGGAAAGAAAAAATCAATTAATCCTTTATTTTTCTTATCATGTGTTAACACCAGAATTAAACAAAAAATGTGAAAGACACTTTTGATAAATGCATTCCATAACATGCAATATTGGTCGAAGCAATAAAAAGTACAAATAGACTGATATATCGGCTTGGCCGATTTTATCAGCCTCAGTAGGAGTTAACAAAATGCTGTTATATTCCTGAACCATGAAGCACACGTCAGCCATCGCAGCCAAAACAAAAGCACCATCACTGATCAGATTAATTAAAAATCATAGCAAAATATTGAAATCACTATAATTTGAAATTTATAACACATAAATCCTCACTTTTGAAGGTTTTGAAAAAAAGTTAAGGCATAGAATACATAATATTTTTGATAATGAAGAAAACAAGATTTTAAAATTTTGGAAATATTGGTAATCGGTATCGGCCCATGAATGGCCGATATGTCAGTATCGGCCCCCAAAAAGCCACATTGGTCGATCTCTAATAAAAAGTGATTTAAATACAATATTACACCTTCATTTAACTACAAATTAACTACGCACTAGTTGTGCATGTACTGCTGTAGCTTATTTCAAACATTTTACATGAAACGCTTTCATGGCAAGTTCAATGCTGAGAAAGTGACTCAATTATGGTCATTAAGTAAAAGCCTTAAATTGTTTAGGAAAGAACCATCTAAATTTAATTTCTTTCATGAACACACTGGACTTACTTACTGGTATACTTGATGATCTACTTATATGAAGTTTGATTTTTAGGGTTTAACCATAAATATTTTGCATAACCACTGAAAACTATGACTAAAATGAATTCCAATCAAGCATTTAAAATGAACTTTTGATTACAGACAAAATTTTAGCAAAACTTAACATTTTTGGTTGAGATGTTTACTTTAAAACTTGTACCCAATTAACCAAGGTCACATTCATGGCACATGCCACATTCAACACAACACATACATAGCAGGACATTTTGGTATGCAATGCACAGAGTTGCTGTAGATTCTTACTGCAAACAATACAGCCACAAATATCGAATACATTATTTTATTCAACGTTTCACCTTCATACTACATCCTTATTCTTTCTTTATAACTGTTGCATTTTGTTTATATTCCTGATGATGGCTTATGACTAAGTTGAAACACTGAATAAAACAATGTATTAAATATTTGTGCCTATATTGTTTGCAATAAGGATTAGACATCATATGCAGAATTCCCTAAGTCAAAGTAACAAAGTGGTTTCTTAAAAATTGGCTTAAACCCTGCCCGCTTGTGCACTTTTTAGTGCCAACATAACTTGCCAGGTGATTGTGCTAGAGGGCTGTTCAAAATGGAAAGTCTTATAGTTTCCATTAAAAAAATGTAAAGTTTTGCATTTGGGTTTTTATGTAGGAGACATCATAATTCAGATAGATTTAGGTTTTCTGGTTGATGTCATTGGGCCCTGGGCCCCAACCCAAAGGGGCAATCTTTTGTTTCTTTCTTTAAAAAAATTAGGTGAAATCCACATCTTTAGAGCCCTTGATTGGCTTTCTAGCATTTATGGCTCAAAAGTTATGGCCCAAACACAACAAATTATTTAATCCCCTGAGTCCCTGGGAATTGGCTAAATAATTATTGATTTTTTGGCCATAACTTTTTTAAACCACAAATGCCAGAAGGCCAATCAAAAGCTTGGAAAGATTCAGATTTTTGCCTAGTTTTTTTTAAAGAAAGAAACAAAGAATTGTCTCTTGATGTCATCCAAAAAACCTCTAACACTTTGAGAGCCGGGTTAATTCAAGCGGTTCGCAAAAAGCAGCTGATTCGAACGTGGCTTTGCGGATGAATATCTCCGCTCCTGTTCGCTCTA
>JGI24158J21664_10003632_pt1 | contig 19482 bp, 16 predicted proteins | sample Ectturendosymbi3_FD_21664 | JGI IMG/M metagenome (IMG submission 21664) | reverse complement strand
CGAAAATGATTGTGTTGTGAAATTTTCGTCCCTAAATCCAAACTTAAGGCGAGTTTGGCCGTTTGGCGGAATCTTTTGCCTTACATTTTTCAGGGAGGGCTGCAGCCCGGCAGCCCGTCTTGACGAGCCGCCCCTGGTCCCGGTAATGAAGAAGCTGAGAATAATCAAGAAAGCTGAGAATAAGTTTGCAAACGTAAAGTCACAGCAGCGAAAATCCAGTAACAATGACCACCATACGCCACTGCTCAACACTGCAATTTGACAGGGGGGGGGGGACAATCGAGCAGTCGCCCCGGGCATCACCAGACCTCTGCAAGCCCCTGCTGAGACCACGTGCTTTTCACCATCGGTCGTTATCACCAACGAGAGTTAATCATTTTGAAATGGACTGTGATTAAACAAAAGACCAACAAAGCAAACGAGAACGCTTGTGCTGTGACGTGGAAGGGCGAAAGCATTTCAAAGGTTCGAGCACCAGATGTATATCGTGCACAAACGACCAGGCGCTAATTAAAGTTATCGCGTCATCCGGTCTAGTATGATGCAATATAACGTCACCACAATAGGGTAAGAGTGGCATATTTTCTTCACGGCTTCTACAAAACACTGCGTCACCTCATGAAAGCATGCTTTGGAAAAATCTACAAACAAGGCTGAGTTAAATGCTTGTTTTTTTAGCAACGTTGCTCTAAGCAAGCAATTTAAACGCGTTTCCTAACTGAAGCAGGCTACGCTTGTTCTTTCATCGCAGTAACGATGACTGTTGCGGTCAAAGCCAGTCATACCGATTACGGAACGACGAACTTCACGTGGCTCTGTTTATTATTAGCAAGCATCAAATTCTATTCAATCAAATGTATGCAGGCCGTCGCCAGTCCGTAGCTGCACATGGTGCCACAGGTGAGATGTTCAGTTTACGATTCTTTTTAATTTAGCGAAATTCTGCAAACAAAATGTAGGACTGGAGTGCAAGTAACTTCACTCCACAGGTGAAAGAAGCAAGGAATCAATCGCAAATTTTTGATAGGCAATCGATTTCACGTAACACTACATCGTCAGCCCCATCATCTTATTCAAATAGTAGTGCAAATGTCTTTACGATGCATTCCTTCTTTTTCATATTCCGCTCCATTATAAGAGTTTATGATTGCACTTGTAAATAAATCGAAATTTAAACTTATAAATATATCGGCCTGCACAGTGGTGTAGGAGGCAGAGGGTGAAAGCGCACCCCCAAAAGTTTTGATTTGTTGAAAATCCGGGCAAAATCCCTGAAAATCCGAACAAAATGAAAATCTGGGCAAAAATGGCGCCCAACGTTGTTTGACTTCGAAAAATGGCGCCCAAGGTTTGCAGATAAACAAGTGAAAAAGAGCATTTTTTGGAGGTCACACCACAAAAACGGTCGGCAAAATTTGCACGACAACTTTTTGGACAAGTTTGGGAAAATTTGGGCAAAAATCCTTTGCACCCCCAAAAATTTGCTTGCTCCCACACCTATGGGCCTGCACACAATGTAACTATTCGGTTGTTGTTTGTCTCTCCCTCCCCTCAACAACAACGCAAAAAAACGACGGTTCCAAACGAGCAGAACTCTCAATGATATTTCGATTTATTTTAAAAGTAACAGTGGCGTGATCAGACAGGCCATGCGTCGAAGTTGATTGTTACGTGGATGTCTGTTGGCGAACCAACAGAAAGAGAACAATAGAACTTTACACGCATTTGAGACGAAAACTTCAGGGCACTTCTATGAAATGCCATCCGACTTTGCTGATGAAACGAGACATTTTGCAAATGCATTTGACTGCATTGCAAGTTTGGGGAAATCTCTTTGATTTTCAGATAAAGCGAAAGTCTCACTGGCGCAGAAAGCACTTCAAAGAACTCCATATACTGGAAGTACAGCGTTTCCTAAGATTGGTTATCGGATGTTTTAGTTTCGAGGCTTCTACAAAAAGTACCTCATGCGCGGGGGTAAGCAATGACGCACCACCCGTCACATGATACCGGTATTCTCACAAAATAGTTGGGTGAGGTTGTAGTGTTGCATGCCGTTTATAGACTTTGTTAACGACGGAAAAAGCCAAGGAAACGCAGTTGCGACTGTCAAAATGACTTAAATGGGCTTGGTTCTTTACTTTACACGGCCACAGCAACATTGACGAACAGTTAAGCCTGGCTAGACATACGGCCGCGGATATTCTTAGCTCTGCACCGCCGCAAAGATGCTCAATCAGCTTGTGCAGAACCTTGCTCACGCGATTGCGTAAACAACACGTGTTGAATTAAATATCATCCGAAAGGAACTGAAAGAGGAACTTCATGGCATTTGAGCCGCCGAAGCGAGACGTGCGTGAGGGCGCCTTCGTCGCTCGGGATTTCGTAACAATCGCGGTCGCGAAATACTTTCTCGCTTGGCTGCCTTCCGCGCATGACTAATCTTTCCATCAGTCTGTGAATCGACCGTCAGCAGAGTCTACGGCGTATCGTACTTTTCGGATGCGGAGTAAAGGTCTTCAGAACCAACGCTCGATTGTCGCGGGGGGAGGAGAAGTTCGGGAACGTCCGAATCCGAGCTGATCTGGGTGTGCAGGTCAGGCGGCGGTCCTGGACGATGGGCCAAGCTGGCCCTGCTCACAGCATCCGCATACGTGCAGTCTTTGGCCTCAGTTTCCGACCGCATGTTGGAGAAGGCCCGAGAGGCCAGAGAAGGCCGGTCCCGGTCGTTGGCCCCGGAACTGGCGAGAGACGCGTGGCGGGATTTGCTGAAGTCGTCCAAGGAACTGGGGTGGTCATTGCGCATCAGGTGGACAGGACGCATCCCTACGTCATCTGTGACGACGTAATAGTTGAAAGGTCAGAGAAATACTTTTTGAATATACTTTTTACTGCCGACGCACAGCACTGAAGTTAATCTCGATTGCCAAAGTGAAGCTCAGGCAGCGCGTTGGGATAAAAATCACAGGGAACAACTACAGCAGGTTTTTAAGGTGTTTTAGGGACCCCATTCGGGCCCCTAGAATCGGAGAAAATTATCATCGGTCCTCAGAATCAAGAGAAAATCCGGGTCCCTACAGGTCCAATCCGGGTACCTAACATTTTCCTAAAGAAAAGCCCTGAACTAGAGTTTTATAAAAAGTCTATTTCAACAATTTATCCTCAGGTTGGTTTTTAATCACGGTTGCTCATTAGAAACTACGCGCAAAGTTAAGATATTATTAATAACGCAGCAAACTTAAGGAAGTGAAATGAATCGGAAATGATATGAACCAAGAGTTTGGCCCGCAATCAACGGTAACATAACACGAGAACCGATCCAAGCAAAACAAAAATATTGAGTTTGAAAAACTTACGCTCCGCGACGGAGGGGGGAAGGTTTTCCCCTCGGCGTGACGTCACCGACGGACACCGTTCACTGCCACCGAAGTCAGTCGGTGTGAAAATACTGGGCGTGGTGTAAACTGACCCTTCGCTGGTCGTGGTGGGTTGGGGATAGGTTGGGTAGTCGGCGCGGTGGATTGAAGGGGGCTGGAATTGGTGAGGGGGAGGGTGTATTACAGGGTTCTCTAGGGTCTGGGCGATTACGATGGTGCAGCCTTCTGCGCCGTTGATCACTGGGTTGATGTTCACGGCCGGGCCCGGTTGGGGCCTGGGCGAAGGCCTCGTAGAGAACGAGTGGTATGATGGAGGGGGATTGGCCATTGTTGGATGGGCCTTCTCTGTGAAAAAACAATGAAACGAAAGCGAAATAAAAAGAAATATCAGCTGGTCATAACATAATCAGCATTTAAAGGAGTCAAAATTAAATGTGATTTTTTGTCGAAGCAGCTTTGGCGATGCCAAGAAATTTTCAACAACAACAAATAAACTTAAAAACCAAGAAGTGGTGCGCGCTTCAACACAAGAATGATTGACGTCCTTACCGTATAGTCCAGAGGTAAAAACAACGTCAAGTTCTTTTTCATGGTTTTTCCAGTCTGTAATAAATAACCCACAGGAAGTAAATCACCAAGTGTTTTTTTACAATCACTGGCAGGAGGTTTTGTTGATTACCTATCCGGCACAGTCTCTCAATCCTGAACTTGGGCTTCACAGTTCAGAAAATCGCAGATAAATAAATTGTGATCGATTCACTTGCGCCATTCTTGTGGCTTACAACTATCGTAACACAGATATGTACAAGTTCGAATCATCGAAAAAGTACGAAAACAGAAACAACCAGGCAGATTCCTCAGAAGCTTGCCATGAGGCTAAAGCCACTTTTGTTGTCCTAAGAGGTGGATGACTGCGCTGGTACAAGTGACAGCCACGGGTGTGTTGTGTGTCATAAATCGCAGTATTCATTCTTTTTATATCAAAACATTTGTTTGAAAAGTCTTGTGTCCACCACTCTTTTTAAGTTAGTTTTGCCGTGTTTCTAACGAATGCGATATTCAGGCGTACTCGTTTTTTTCAAAAATTGTAAAGTTTGACCAAAACGAATTTTTCCCTTAAAATTTTTACCGTACGCTCAAGGCAGCACTGGATTGTGCCTTAGTTGTCTAATCATTAAGAAAAAGTCAAAAGCGTATTTCAAGACCGATTCTCGAGCTCAATTATGAAAATTTAACCAATCTTTTTATTAAGATCTTGCCAGTGCTTGATACGAAATGCCACATCCTCGCGCAAGACGCGAACCCATATATGCTCATGTCATGTTTACTGCGATGTTTAAGAATATATTCCGCACTTGCATTTCCAAGCTACTTTATTGTAGGACCAATGACCATACCTGGTTCCGATTCCGGAATGGGGAAAGAATAGTCACGTTTCGACTTTTCCCCATTTAAAAAGTTATCTTTTTCTGTTTCCTCGATTCCATCCTTCCTGCTGTTGTTGTTGTTGTTGCTGCCGTTGGGGTCTGGGACGGCGGTCACTTGAACGGGGTGACCATTGAGGTCTTGTTTCAGTTTTTTCTTCGCTTTTTTCTTGTTTATGTAGCACCAAAAACTAAGAAGGAGAACAAGGACGACGACCAAAAACCCACTGAACACACCTCCTAAGATGAGATCTGCAAAGATTCCACCAATCAACAGTTTCTGTAATCGCCAGCATGATTGGACAGTTTATAGTGACACATGATTGGACAGTTTATATTGACACATAATTGGGCAGTTGATAGTGATACACAGAGTGAAAATTACGTTTCGTGTAGCACACCATGAGAAGTACGTTGTGGTTTTTCCGCTAAAAACTTTTACCAAGTGAAAGGGCAGAAAAGACAAAAAAACATTTATGCTGCCACAGTTTCCAGCTAGTGGCTGTTTATTTCGGTCATGGACCGAAACGTTTTTGAAATGACCGAAAAAAATTGTCATTTCGGTCGGAATGTTTGAAAATATGAGCTAATGAACACTGTTATGGCGAGTTTTAATACAACTGCGAGACGAATGACCGAAATGTTTCACTGAGCAGGATTGTTTCAGCAAAAATGACCGAACTGTTTCAAAGCAAAAAAAAACAGGCTAGTGGTGATTCCTAGCACTAGCTGGAAAATTGCCAACTGATATATAATATATATGCCTATAAATTCTATTGTTCTCGTTGTCGACACAGGAAGCGTTTTTTCGAAATACCATTGCTACCATTGAACCTTCGCAAACTTCATCCTTAGATGCAAAAAATGTAGTGGTTTGGAAAGAACGGTCCGACTGTAAAAACACCAGCCATCCGCTGATTTCTCAAAATGATCTTTGCACCAGAAAGCGGAGGAATGTTAAAAGCAACTTTTTTCGATACAAAATGTACTTACAGAGTATGTCATTTTCTTCAGTCTTAGGCATTGCCTCTGTTGCCAAAGCTATAACTGATTGAGCGGAAGCGTTTCGTGGTATCGGAGGTGCTCTAGTCGTTGTCGTTGTTTTGGGCGGATGCATATTGAGGGTATAATAGTAGTCTTGGCATCCTTGCCTGCAACACCAAATAGCGTAGCAAGAATTCTTTGATTTACAACGGCAATCTTGACTGATCCAAGTGTTTGGTAGCAGCTCATTTGACATTGTCTGATTTTTAAAAGAGTTTAAACTTGGTTGCCACAAATCATGCTCAGCTATCAGTTGGCGGTAATGAAGTTTAACAGCAAAAAAAACAGTATTTGGTCTTCGAACGATAAAAAATGTATTGATGAAAGAGAAATTAGTCTTTCTTCGAGATTCATTCTGATATCTACAAGCAGACTGCATCAGGGGCGTAGTGGGGGGGAAAAGGGGGAGGGGAACGCCTCGGGCGCCGAATCACTGGGGGGTACCGAAAAGTCACAACGTCGCAAGTACTTTCTTCAGTACGGTACAATTACTCCCAAAAGATCTTAGGTTTAAACACGGGGCACCAAACTTTTTTCTTGTCCCGGGCTCCATCGCACTCTTTTCACACATCATTTTTTCGCTTCTAAGTACTGCGCATACTGTCGGAAAGCATCCAAAATAAGTCACACTCTAAGTCAAACAATTTTTCCTCAATCAAATTTTATTGAAGGATGGACAATAAAGAAACACCAAAACGATCACAAATGCGCCAAAGTTTTAACTCTACTTGAATGTTTTTACACAACGAATGAGCGGATTGCTCGGTAAACCATTACATACTTGCTATAGCTGACGCAAATTTTGTTGTGGTTACGGATTACGCCTTTCAGAGCAAGTTCCCGACACTCTTTGCTCACATATTTACTGACTTCACCAAAGCTCGGACAGTTTGAGCAAGGACAGCAAGCAAACCCCACATCATCGTGGTAGAACCTGCAGAAAAGACGAAGTTAGTACTAACATGGAGAGTACATTTCGTTTCGTGAGGGCATATTCTCAAGACTTGCATGCCCTCTACAGGTGCACAATTTTAAACACAATTTTAAGCAAGTGCACAACTTCAAACAGAAGGGTTAAAAGAAAGTGTTCAACTGCACAAAGTAAAAAAGGATCATGTTGTTCGAGGTGTAAGTCGAATGCAAAATATTTCGAGATACAAATTAACCCAGTTTTGCAAACGCGTTCCAGAAAAATCCTGATTGACCAGAGGCAGTAAATTATGCTGTGTGAGTAGCAGTATATCTTCGGCATTAACGTTAACCTGTACGATATACCTGTAACACTTAGCGTAGAAGCAAATATTAGTATGAAATAAACACTGCTGTAAGTATGTTTGATTCTCATATATGTGACAAAAATGCTAATTTACTTCTAGCACTGCGTTGTCAAACCAGTTGTTCCTTTCTGAACCACAGATACAGGTTAATAGGATATCGCCAGCACCAAAAAAATAGCAAGGCAGTTTAAGCGACAGTAATCTGAATTTGTTTCCACCTGAACTGCAAACGGCAGTATCAAGCTCTGCTGTAACAAAACAGAGTCAACGCGCATCTGCTCAAAATTTAGGTGGCATTAAAATTGATGAAGGCTAAAAATTATCGGTCTCAATCAATTCAAGGGGAATGGACTTAAGTGGAACCAGAATAGTTTGAATGATTGCATTCCTTATTTCTAATGTGTTCCATGCAAAGGATCCACACACTGATCTCTCGAGTGATTTGAACATTTTCAGTTTATTCAGTGTCAGTTCGTGATGATAGGTTATGAACTTTGCAGCAACGCATACTGAGTTTCTCAAGACTGATACTTCAGCGCTCCGCCATAAACTGTACAAGGGTTATTCGCTCCGGACAGAACACGATCAAAAAACTTGGCAACTAAGTTCCGCAAGTTCCTGCAACGCCAAGCCAATAGGGAGCAGATCAGAGTGACTAGATCGGTTCTTGGAGAAAGCTACCTACTGTTTGAAGTTAAGCGTAGAAACGAAAGTCTCTTGCCCACTCCTTACCAAACTAAAGCGGAACCAAAGATTTCTTGCCTGATTTTCAAGCTGATGTTTAACTGGGCCAGATTTGAAACAGCCAAGTTGCTTCGTCACGGATACCGCCAAGCGGACTTCAGCCACAGAAGCGAGAACGCCTACCAATGGACGCCGGCGGTGACAATTATTAACTTCTTTTTCGAATATTGCTTGCATTGCACGACCAGTCCAATGTCTACGCCGAGTCAGATGCCTTTCGAAGAACGACTTTAGGCGTAAGATCTGTGGCCTGCACCTGTCAGACGTGGCATGACCGGTATTTTAGTTTGTTGTCTCTGCCAGTGTCAGAAACATATTATCGTTATCTCTATCGGCATTGCAGCTCTTTGCTGTGTATTCACTGGGACTATGGCCTGATTCACCTATTAACGAAAAGAAAAGCTAACGTTGTTGCAGAACCTTTGCGCGACGGACTGAAGCTACTGTTGCCCAATTGATTTCTTCAACGGAACGGCAAGCCAGTTTTGTTCGGTAAAAAATATTTACCTGGTACAACCCGACCAACCTATCACAAACTCAAAAAATTTTAAAGTTCAAGTGAAGGACATTAGGCATAGGTTAGCGCTTTGTTGGAGACTAGAGACAGCATCTAAGCTGTTCAGTGTTGACGGTCTTGGTTGCAACGGTCTATTTTAGCCTCGGTCGTAGTGAGATTTTCGAAAAACAATTGAACACAATCGACTTACCCCTTTGGACAAGCGATATCATTATAAGCTGACGAGGCTTCGACCTGAAAATAAAAACGAAAGGTAAGCAAAACAACAAGTCAACTGGTAAGTTCCCTCTGGCGAAGCTTTGAACAGCAGAAAAAGAGGAACTGCCCGGTTCATTATGCGAAATTTGAAATTCCTGCTCGGTGATAACAGTTTCGTTGCATTGCCCGCACTGTCGTTTAACTTCCCTCGAAGGACAGTATCGCGGTACACTTGTTAAGTGTCGTTAGCTTTTTTATCTGTTCCCAGTTTCGAAGCACCACTCCAGTGACGCAAGAGCCAAATAACGTAACCATTGCAATAGCATCCAGGCCCGTAACCAGGGGGGGGGGCGAAGACCCACCTAGAAAAATTTCGCCCCCCTGGAAAAATGTATTGGACATCAATTAAAATTACTGGACATAGTTCAAAAAATGTGGGCCCCTCTCAGAAAACTCTTCGCCCCTCCTGGTGACCCAAGCCGGTTACGGGCCTGATAGCATCTCGCGTGCAAACGCGTTTGCGCTTGGGATTGAGCAAAAGGTTCAGAACAAATATAAGAACCTTTGATTCGGTAATTTATCAGGCGGACGCACCGAGGAGACCAGTTTTACGAAAAGATGAATGACGTCTTTTGTCTCTATCATTCAGAGCTTTCACTCCTTCACTGCAGCACGGAGTCCGATTGTTTTCACACCGTGGTAGTAAGCCTCATCGACGACAGCGACACTACAAGTTTTGTTTACTGATTGTTATTTGCCGGCACAATGGTTTAACTTGCAGCGCTTCTTTCAGTAGTGCATCTTCCTGGCTAATGAAAATTAATATGAAAACTTTAGTCGTAACGAACTTGCCTTTGCCAGAGACATCAGAAACCTGCAGTCATCAATAACCTGAAATGGCAATTACCTCGCCACGTGAAAACACCTAATAGTGCTGGCTCTCTTCGCGTGATGTTCGAAGCTCCAATATTACGTTTACCTACGGCAGGGGTGTGCCATCCCTAGCCCGCAGGCCAAAAGTGGCCCGGGAGCTGAAATTTTGTGGCCCGCGGAAAGGTCCAGATTTTGAAATGGTATTGCCAATCTTTCGTGGGTGGAGAGTGAGTCGTCTACGCCGCAAAGCTTGACACATGCAGCTGTGGCTCCGTGGACCGATCTGGTTATGTGCGTTTGGCCCGGCAGTGTTATATGGTTGCACAGAATGCACGCCCCTGACCTACGGCGTTGTGCGGGTGTGACTACAGCGATGGCTCAATCACATTTTAGTGCCTGATTGCAACAGNGAAGTGAGCGGTTGCTGACAGCTTGCTAGGCTTGAGTGCGATGAAGTGCAATCAGTTTTAACATAAACCTAACTACGATCACTTACGTTCTTTTATCTCNAAGTGGCCACAAGCTACCGGCATTTCGCGTTGGAAAGCGGAAGATGTTGAAAAACAGCCACTCACATCCACAGTGTGAAAAGCTAAGAAATACCATCACAGCATCTTATGAAACAGCGATTCTCAACCGATGGATCGCGACCTAAAAGTGGTCCACAGCTATATTTTGGGCGGGCCGCGGACAGTTTGTGAAAAGCAACAGATTTAAAAAAAATATAAATACAATTAATGCTTTCCATCGAAAGGAATCCTTTCCCAGCAAATATAGTCAGACACCAAGATCTGACAGAGTATACATTTTATCTCTTGAGTAGGCATCATCTGCTCTTAATCAAGTAAAACCTTTCACTGTTCCTGTCGTGCGGCGAAAACAAACACAGATTGACTGCATATAATTAATGCATATCTGATTTTGTATTCATGTTTTCTCTCAACAAAATAGAAGCAGAGAAAGGCATGCGCAGACGTGCGCAGCATTCTCGTCGCCACGGTAACCACTATTCTTTTGCCTTCGTTTAGCATTCTCCTTACACTCGTGTGCCACAGTGGCCTTTGTACCTTTGGCCAAGCTCAAGTCAAAGCAAAGAACAGGTTGAACACTGAGCATGATCTGATAGTAATTCTGTCACCCCAGACTTGAAACTCTGATTAAAAGTGAACTACATGCCCAGCGGTATCACCAACTACCACAAAAGACAGATTACGTGAAAGCGAAGAGAACTGAAATTTCTAGGTTTGTAGTTTTAACATTCAATTTCATTGTAGCAACCAGGGTTGCAGAGTTAGAGGTAAAATGGCCCAATCCGACCTTTCCAAAATTTCCGACTCCGACTCATTAACATAAACGGAATAAACTTTGGCTGTTAACAATTTTGTAGAAATTAGCAAGCAATGGAAATTGCGGTGCAAAGGCAGAAATCTGTTTCACCACAAGTTTCAAAAGAAATTGTACCATTTCAACCGGAATTCCCAACTTACGAGTGTGATGTAAAAAATGATCCAATTGGACTTCCGGAGTCGGAGTTGAACAAAAAAATCCGACTCCGGCTCCGCAACCCTGGTAGAAACCTTTATACATGTAGAGTTGTCATGTTCCTCCTCAGTTAAGAAAAAAATTCACTTCGTTTCACTTTGCAATTTGCAATCGTACGTACGTTTTAATTTGTTTTTAAAGCCCGTTTTCCAAATGTAAGTTTATTTGGTTTTTAACTGCTCCCATATGTGAGACAAGCAAGGCGTGTATCTGCAAAATTTTAATAGGAAATCGATTTCACGTAACACTACGCATCGTCAGTGCTTGAATTTAATTCAGACAGATTCTATTTGAATTCGCAGATAGATTCCTTGTTTGTCTCGTATGTGGAGAGTAGTTCATAGGCGTAGCCAGGGAGCCATACCCCCCAAATTTTTAGCATATCTAGCTTTTTTGTGCTTTGAGAAGCGGTATCCGAAATAAATTACTGTTATTCGCCCAAAGTCAAACATTTTACCCGCCCCCAAAATTTCGGCTGGCTTCGCCACTGGATTAGCTGCTTGAATATACATATGTGCAAGTTTTGAGTCATAACAAAAAGATGAAAGCAGAGCCCAGTCGGCTGATTCCTCGAAAGCTTACAGAAAACGTACAGCTTTTAATTGTTTCGTTTGTATTCTATAAAAGTGGCTTGCAACTTAATGACCCTTGAAAAATGTGTTTTGCACATTGGGGCCATTCGAGAAGTCCTGGTCTGCAACGCTTGTATCCAGGGTTTCGCGATATAGACAGGGTTTGCGTTCACGAGAGTCCAAGACAGAAAAAAACGACGACAACCGTGCTATTGGTACATTAGCTGCTGTCAAAAGAAAACGCAATGACACTCACAGAACCTAGCGACCAAAACAGTCGTCGTTTTCACAAAGTTTCGCGCATGGAGAGAAATCATTGGTGCATAACAGCTCAGTTGTGACAGAGGTGTTTCACGCTACACGGACCTTCGTGAGGATGGCGTGATTTGAAATAACCCTGAACAAAAGACCGGAGTGGTTTTAAATGTGCTCGAGGGAGAAAAACCCTTGAAGCGAAACGAACCGCTAGGCAAGTCCCAGACGAGAGCAGTTCGATTGTCCGAAGCAGGGGCTTTACGTCAAACGGCGAAAACAAACACAGATCGACTGCGCAAACAACGCCACAAATGGTTTTCCCGTTTATCAAGACATGTTGGTGAATTTGCGAAGCATGGTGCTCATTTTAGATTTGAGCAGCGCACAACTCAAAGCGAAACGTTTGCAGATCCGTACATTCGACCACTTCGTCAACAAGTACTGCAGTTAGTACTGGTTAGCCCTGAGTGCCTCATGAACTTTCGTGACTAGTTTGAAAGTTCTCTTTTCGCCAATTACTGCTTTATTGATGCCTTGTTCGCATATAAAGCCATTTCTTCTTGTTATATTATTTTCAGAAATCTTTCTACGCATGAAGGCCCAAAATCTTTCTGCGTGCGAAGTGCTTTTCATTTCAGCAATCTGCTGAGTCGAAAATTTATTTCTTCTTGATAGGTTTATTTGGACAACTGATGTTAAACTGAGCTCTTTAAAAGAATTTCTATACGCCTCTTCACATCGCATGGTGGAGAAACTAGCGCAAACACTGAGCGAAGAAAAAATAGTTTCGAAAATGCAACAAATTAAACTGGTTGGCTTTCATTCACGCTCTGCGACACCATCCAATAACAACCGGGCAGTTTCAGGCAAAATTTTCGCCACAAAGATGTGTCCACACCACACTTTCAGATGTGGTTTCCTGCCAAGCATGCCAGGAAACCACATTCATGACTGAAGCTCCCGTACATTCGCTGAGTCAGTAATACATCAAAGGGCTGACAGGTGCCAAACGCTTTTAGCCCGTGGGACGGGTTTAAAATGAAACAAAACAACAGTAGATGACCAAGCCACACGGGGACTGTATCAAGAACAACAACATCCGCAGAAGCGGGTTATCCGCTAGTTTAACAACAGAAGTATTTCAAATCAGGCCAAAAAGGTATTACCAGATGCGAAAGATATAATTGATAATTTTAAGCTGTGAGCAGCCAGGCAGCTCTTGCACTGTGCCTTGCACCACTCGGCGGAGCATCATGCCAGAGAACGAACCACAAATCTTGCAACTAACACACGATGCAAGCACATCAGTCTCACGCGTATTGCCTCGCTGGCAACCTCCAGTTGTTTTATTTCAAGCTTCGTAACGAACCTTCTTCCACCAACAGTAAAGGTTTTGAGTCAAACCCATGAACTACCATCTTGCTGGGAGCTGACTGCGGAAGCGGCAGTTCAGTTAAGTCATTTAGTTGTGTTAACTAATCGATGACGCCGCTGCCAATGGCTCGGTTGACCCCTCATGAAAGTCGTAGATGCGGTCAGGTCGGGACACGAACTTAATTTACAAAAAATTGTGAAGAAATCTAGAAGCTAAAAAATAAATTTCCATTTTGCTTTGAGGCATTTTGCACCATCAACCCACCAGGACAACTTATGAACCTGCGCCGGGCATGAAAGCACGATGATGCAGATGAAGCAGGAAAGTGTGACGAGATTTGCAAATATGGTGCTTTTTTGCACTTGACATCAGAAATTTTGCTTGCACTAGTATTTACTTTCTGCATATATTTGTAAAACCTATTGTGAGCCGCATCTGTAGTAAGCTGACATGCGCAGTATGCACACTACAACATTCACACACAAGACATTGCCACAGCAAGAGTAAACGGAAACGCAGTATGTTGCAGTTACGGCGGCATACGGGGGCACTTTGTTTGGAGATTCCATGATGCTTAGCTCTTGCGACCACTGTTAAGTCCAACTTGGCTGAGTGGCATATGAAAAAGATCGGCTCATGCAACAATGTTAAGACAACGACAAAATGAGATCAGGACTCGCGACGAACGTGTACATCTTGATTTTTAACTTTCATGACGCAGAACTACCGTGCGTGTTAGCCATCTACTTCTTCCAGAAAGCAGAGCTGACATCTCACTTAAATGATAAAGCCAGTGTTTTTTTTAAGGTGTTTTGAGGGACCAAAACGGTGTCTCAAATTCCTCCAACAGTCTATCAAAATATAGTGACCTGAGATCACATCAATGGAGAACGGTCTCTCAAATTCCTCCAAGTGGTCTCTTAAAATTTCCTTGCGGCCACCAAAGCGAAACCTTAAAAAAAAACCCTGGATAAAGCTATTGTCTAAAGGATCCTCGGCCAAAGTGCGTTTTTGGTCGATATACAGTTTGCGCAGCACGTACGCAAGCAATACCTTACTTTGCACTTATTTTGTATTTTTATGTTAAAAATCCTTCAAAAAACTGTCGCAGATGTTTTTGGAGTGTGGCGTTTTATTAGAAAAGCGCTCACAGATAAACTGTCTATTTGATTTGAGTGAATTGAGACAAACGAAACGTTCTTCTCTTCTTCGAATGGTCTTCAATGTATTTTTCAAATTTTGATTTTGGTGACGGCAAGTGGTGGCAGGCCGAAGCCTGAAACTCGCTTCTTGTCGGGGCGGTTGAGGTGAACGCTGCTTGCAATGTTCCCTACAATTTTTGATAATGCTGCGCGGAAAAACAAGCGGGCGTGCTGAATCACAATTGTACTGAGCATGGCGTATACGCTAACACTCCTGCAGGTAGTAGCGGGTGGTTAGCAAGTAGTGGAGACTGCGCTAAGCATTGTTGCAATTGCGCAGAGGGATCTTAAGCAGCTACGCGGCTGCGCAGCTTAGAGGGAACATTGGCTCCTTGCACCAGGGAGTCCTACGGCGATCTACTCATTGGTCGTGGATCGAGCACATAACGTTTCGATTGAGAAGTTAATGCTCTACCAGTGAGATATCGCCGCCAGTTTAACCCATTTATCGCCAAAAAACGCAAAATCTTACAACAGCAACAACTTCAGAGATAATGCCGAGTTATAGATAGTCGACTTCATTAATTTATTGCACGCAGTATTTTTCTTCGTTCAGGAACCAGTCATGCCATACTTCAACGTTTCCACTTCCGCTTTACCTTACGCATGATTACAAGAAAATCAGTTTCACTATTGAGTTGTTTTACTTCCATTCTATGCTAATCGATTGGAGAGAAATGCTGGTGCAAAAAAGGACACCGGTGGTTTCAAACGACAAGAGACTAGTGACTGGAAATACGGCATTTGGGAAGTACCTGGGACAAGAAAATACCAAACATTTATTTTTTACTTTAATTAAAGTGTTTACACCTTGATCATAGTGGTCTTAAAAACGCTAGAATACCGCATGGCATGCTCAAGCAAGCTGTTATAATTTGCTAATGAGGCCGGAAGACTCTGCCTGAAATTGCTACACTAATATTTGTAGCAAACGGCAATGTTTACAATGAAATTTTACTTGAGAGAAAAGGCGATTTACGAGCAACGTTTTTAGCGTCTAAGAGTGGTAATGAATCGTAGAAAGGAATGTATGATGAAAACATTGCCAAAGGTATGTTTGCTCGTTGGTGAGAATTGGTTGGTAAATCATACGATTTTCCGAAAAGATATAATAAAAGAACTTTAGCGATTGTTATTAGAGTTAGTCTTTTTTATGACTTGGAAAGTTTAAAACAGCCAAATATTTTGTTTCCTTCGCATAACTAACTATCTGACTCCTTTCTTCGGTTTAAGCACTGAGGAAAAACCTAATTGCTGCAATTTTTCCATTGAGAGAAATGACATTGTTCGATAAAAGGCAACTTTGGGAGAAAATTCGACGAACGATAGGATATTTGCGTATGCTTATCATAGTTCAACCAGTTCAACTCATGCATATGCTGTGCAGGATAGTTTACCCGGTTGGGACCGGAACAGACCGACCGAGTAACATCAGTGAAAAGACATCAAACTCAATCAGAATTAAAATACATGCGAACAATAATGCAAAAAAACTAAATACTCCATAATTTAAGCATGCATGTGTTTCGATATGCTGTCTTAACTAGGGTGAGAGAAAAGCAATAAACCTTCCCAAATATGTTTTCCAAATGCTATCAACAAAACCGTAACAAGGTTCCCATCAACAGTCGACTAAGCTGACGACACACACAGCGTCAAAACAGCTTTGCTGGGGAAGATATGCTGTGACAATGTCGCCACTCCCACATGCTGATTTCCTCAGAGAAAATCACAATGGGTGTAGTTTTTCAATTGGTTTTAGTGAAATGCCAGAACGTCTAAAATTTTTCTTATGAAATACCTCAAGCTCGAACTTTAAGGCTATTGTGCCCAAATTCTGACATAAAGTTGCTAAAAACTGCAATACTGTGTCACTGCTCACTTGCAGTGAGCAACTAAATAATCTCACAATAAAAAATTTCACATTTAAGGTTTTGAACAGTTTACAAACTTTCAAAAAATGCTAAGCTTTACGGTTGTGGGGCTGTGGCCCATACACTTTCGGGGTCGGGGGAGCTTTTTTGAAAAAGCCGTGGCGCTTCCAAATACTTCTACTAATCAAAAGAGGTTGTTGACTTTCACATCAGGCAAAACATTTCATTGGCAGAAATTTAAACCGAATGTTCTTGGCCGTTTTACTGGCAATCGCACCCAGAGTGACGTGGCCAAGCGATTCGAAGCACGGAAGGTATCCCCTGCTGGTGTAAAACGCGGAATACAGAAATAGCGTATTCAGCAAAATGTGGGAATTGTTTGCGAATCGCTTCCAAATGACGGATACCAATTGCAATTCAAGTTGCGAACGACAGCAGGCGAAAAGATAGGCCGCTTACAAATCAACTGCTACCGGTCACTCCCTGTTTCCTGCGCTTAATCAGGGTCTTTGCGTAGGTGATAAGTAATAAGTACAGGGAGCTCGACTCACTCATCGATCTCTTTCGCCTTCCGCAAGGTTTCCTAAACATGTTGTTTCTAAACACGAGGCGCTTGTTTCTCGACGAGAAATACAATCGCAAGCCAAGTTCCAAATAAATCATTGTGGCTCTTATGTTAGCCCAGAATTGCCAGTCAGCGAGGCAAAGTGTGACGTTAATTTGAATACAAGACAGTGACGATGATTTTCAAATTAGAGAAACGTTGCTAACTTTTATTCTGGTGCGTCAAGTCATCATATAAATGCGTCCCGGGTTTTGGTCGTTGGAGGGGGAAAATGAGAAAAGGGCCACATTCAGCGAAAAACTGACAGGTCATCAGCACTATCCACGAATGGGAGGAACCAACTGCAGGCGGGGGTAACGGAAGTGTAGACCCCATCAACGAGGACTGACCTGCCAGAAGCCAACTCAAGCAATTATTCGTTGAACATCCTGTTGCTACAGCTGACTGAAAACGCCCCGAAACCGGTCAAATTTTAGGCACTGCAGCAGGGGGGACAAAACTGATCAGTCGTCACTACCACCTGCCGCGCGGGCTTTTTCAAAGGTCTATTAATGACTTACGCGCTTACAAGGTTCTAACAGCAAAGTAATCTGAAAAAACATTCATAATTCGCCAAAAACCTGCAGAGATCGAAATACTTCGCGCAAAACGTATTTATCGGGAGGATTAAATATCAGTTTCGCCCAGCTGTCTACATTGCTCTGCTGATGGTACCCAAGTAAGCTTTTCATCTGGTCTTGGGTTGGCGGAATCTTGCCAAAGTCAAGTTAAGATTCCTGGAGGTCTTTTTTAACAGCTATTCCGAGGAAACCAGGTTAATTCACAATATATCTAAAAGCTAAACTGGTGTATCAGATAAAACGTAAAACAGATATAACGTAAAAACGGATACTGCCAACGTTTCGTTGACTGTACAGTCAACTTCATCAGGGCGAAAAAACAAGAGTGACACTCCAACTGCCAACCAAACGTCAAGCGGAGTGATGCCTCTGGTATAAGCACTAGCAGCGCGGTATCATTGGACCTGATGACGCTTCGACAGGAGAACTTTAACGTGTCAAGTTTTTGACTTAGGTCATTCCATGGATTGGCAACAGTCGAAGGTTTCAGAATTTGAATGTGGTTTTCATAAACGCCGTTTTGTAGAATCCTATTACATTAACACTGATCGATCAAATATGAACGATAAATCCTCTGACATGTTCCCAGATATATAACGCTTTTGATAAACAAATGATGACGTTCACTGTTTCATTCGTTTTACAGCCTGCCCACTATTTCAATCGTCCCACTATTGGTTCACCGTTTCGTCTATATTTCTATCTGTTGTGTATTGATTACTTTTTCCGTGATATCTCTTCACGCTAATTTCCTTGTTCCTTTAATTGCTACCCAGCCTAAAATCATCAGATCCAGTGATTCCGCGTTACTGGTGTTTATACCAGACGCATCACTCCGCTCGACACTTGGTTGGCAGTTGGCGTGTCACTTGTTTTTTCGTTCTAGTGAAGTTGACTGCACCGTCAACGACACGTTGGCAGTATCCGTTTTTACGTTCTATCTGATACACCAGTTGAGATTTCAGATATATTGTCGGCCCAGTTATTGAAATCAGCTATATGGAAAAATGCCTATGAACAGCACTTCAAGTGATGAACGCACAGTCGCACATGTGTTTAGAAATAACTGCATGTGACGTGAGTGACAATTAAAAGCTGTAGGTTTGCTGCAAGCTTTCGAGGAATCAGCCGGCTGCGCTCTGTTTGACCAGCGATGATTCAGAAGGGAAAAATTTGCTGATTGACTCTAATTCGTCGCGTTTGTTGAGACTATTACTAGTGACGTGAGTGGTCATAAGCTCCACTGCTATCTCGAAATACGCTTATAATTATTGTCACCTGAACGAACAACTTGTTGAATTGGGCTGTTTGAAGGACAACGACCAATACCGATGCAATTTTCATAGTTGCATTTGACACCTGATCGGTCAATTGCTTCCGATCGCCATATCTGGCTGCCTGGTCGACTCGAAACAAAATGATGTGTAAGATATGTTGTGCTTGGTCAGGGGGGTCCCAACCTGATGTACGTGTACCTCTGGGGCAGGGTTTTCTTAAGGTGTTTTAAGGCCCCGATTCGGGTCCCTAGAATCCGCGAAAATTATTATCGGGTCCCTGGAATCAGAGAAATCGGGTCCCTCCAGGTTCATAACATTTTCCTTACAAAAAACACTGCTCTAGGGATACATTTGCCTATCTGAAGGGGTACATTTAAGGTTAGCAATAGGGGGGAAAATATATTTATAAATTATTTTTTTCCAAATATTTCTACATACATCATCATTGAATATTGTTTTCACAAATCATACGCTTATTGTTAAACACATTAATTTTGATACTTAAAAACGGAGTCTACCTTTATAGTTCTAAACATCTCAAAGTTCTATTAAAAATTCAGTGGACTTTTGTTATTTTACTCAGCCTTTTTGTCATAACAAATTTTAGGGGTACATGGTCAGAGAAAGGTTTAAAACCCCTGTGCAAGATAGTGTTGCGATCGGAAATCCCGAGCGGCATGTGCGCAAAGCTTCGCACCGTGGCAGCAAGCAACAATAGAGATCATGCTCGCAATCTCTCTTCGCGT
>JGI24158J21664_10003631_pt1 | contig 19483 bp, 9 predicted proteins | sample Ectturendosymbi3_FD_21664 | JGI IMG/M metagenome (IMG submission 21664) | reverse complement strand
AAAAAGGCCTGGCTGCAGCGGATGTCTGACGAATCGGACGACTCCCCCAAATCTCCAGCTGCCGCCGGCAAGGCCACGAAACGACGCAACTCGGGCGACGTCAGCAATTCCCCTTCGCCGGGCTCGTCAACTGTGGCCGACACCGCGTCCCCGAAGCCGCCGCAAGAGCCCGGGAAGCTGGTCGACGGCGCCGAGGCGCTTGGGCCACCGCCCAAGAAGCCGAAGAAAAAGCACCGCAAGCAGGACAAGGACAAAGACAAAGACCGCGAGAAGAAGCCCAAGGACCCGAACAAGAAAAAGCGCAAGCACAAGGACAAAGAGAGCAAGCGGTCCAAAAATTCCCCGGAACCGACGGGGAACCTGTCCCTGGACAGCGTCTCGCAACCCGGGGAGGGCGACGGCGGCGCTGGTGCGTTTGGCGAGTGCAAGAAGGAGGACAGTGGCAAGCGATCCAAGGCGCCCAAGTGCGTGATATCGAACAGCCGGAAATACCTCCTCGGTCTCCTGCCCTCGCCGAAACCCTCCTCCCCTGTCGGCGAAAAGGAAGCGGCCGAGCCGAGTGAGGGGGAAACGGACGCGTGCGATGGCGGCAATGCGAAGAAGAATAAGAAGAAAAACAATAGCAAGAAAACGAAAGAACCAGTGGAGAGACCAGTGGGAGACAGTAAGTGCACGCGTTCGTGAATTGTTGACATGAGCAGTGGCGCTTAAGCCTTGGGCGTTTTTTTAAGGTTTAATATTTATGCTGTAACTATTTCATCTGAATACCGAGATGGTCGCAAAGCGAGGTTTTAGTTTATTTTGATGGTGGTAGTAAAATGAGTTTCTAGTGTATGTTGACAGACCGTTGGAAAATTGAGACACCGAATCAAAATACCTTATGAGAAACACTGGGCTTACGCCTCGATGCGGCGTTGTATGGTAAAACACAGCGCTTATTTAATGCGCTGCTGCAAATGATCGATTAAAATCTCTGCAAGTACATGTTGCATGCCAACTTCAGTACAGTGATTTCCACGAAACCATCTTAGGTCGTTTCAAAATTCTGTGTTAACTCTTGCTAAGGGTGGAAACATTGTTTTCAAAACGTCCAGCCTGATTTTGTTTATGTCATTGGTGTTAACGGTTTTGTTTTCAAAATGTGTTGTGCAAGATTTGCCCTGTTGCAACTCTGGTGTGGTTCGGCGAACTTCGTCATAGGTCAACTCAGGCCAGTGGCCAGCTTTTAAGGTTTGGGTGGGGGGCAAAAAACATTTTTAGGAGGGAAGGATTTTTGCTTTTACCACTTGCATGTTTTCTGGGCGCAACAAAATTTGGGAGCCATTACCCCCGAATGTCCCACTCCCGTGGATACGGAATGGTTCAGCTATATTTATTTTTTAGTCTTCTGCTTTGCTGCAGCTTTAAACTTGTATGTGCCCGGTGTCTTAGCCTTGGTGCCCGTGGCAGTAATCGCTTGCCTGTTGCCGACAGATGGGCTGCCGGAATCAGTGCTGCTGTGCAAGAAAGAGCAGGCGCGCTTGAAGAGATCGGGCGATGCTTTTACACAGGACGCCGCTTGCCATGAAATTGCAGGTTGGTACCCGGGACAGTTGTCGTAGCCCTACTACCGCGCTCTGCTGTAATGACGCGTCCGCAGTACCAACGAAAGAGACACCGTTTGAAGGATACGAAATTTGCAAGCAAGCGAACAATTGTTTCTGCGCTAGTCGCGTAAAAATAAATCAACATCGCAGAACGCTCACCGCTCATCTCCCCACGTCTCCATCTGCAACCGCGAGGCTCGCTTTGAGTCCGCGCGATGCACCTCGTCGGCGTTTCAAAAGATGCAGCCAAATCACCCCGAACCCAACCGATGCCTCCGACTCTTGTGCGTGTCGCGTCTTGCTCATCGCCAGACATCTGTGAAATCTCGACGCTGCAAGGCTCGCCAGGCGCGCGCTCACTGACGCGCTTGTGTTTTTCATGACGCAGCAATTCCGGGGATCGCGGCGCAAACCTCGCCGACGAGCGTGGCGCCGTCTCTGCCCAAGTGCCGCGAGTGCCGCAGTGTGAAGCGAAAGGAAAACACCACGATCTTCTGTCGCTTCTACGGATTCAGAAAGTAAGTAAGCCGAAAACCAGTCTACCGTGCGCCAATCTTTGGTTCACGAAGGAACTTTAAATGTCTAGAACCGCTGCTGAGCTCATCCCGTGTTGCTTCGTGGTTTGAATGCCCGGTTTCGCAGGTTAGCGATTTTCTGACCTCACCAGAAGCGTTTGCGTATCAGCCGACGCAGTTTTCGCTTTCCGTTGTAGTCATTGGTTAAAACGGTCCCAACGCATTGCAAAGATACTGAGGGAAGCAGGTTAATTACACTAGCGCTCATACGAAAAGACGTGTTTCGAAACACTCCTTGACAGCGCAAAAAGGTGGGTATATATGCACGATTAGCTGGAAGATGCTTAGAAATGGGGGAGAAGCGGCGATGCTTTTCACCGGTCACTGTTCCGAGTTTTCGCAAAAATGTTATTTTTCAACGCGCAGCAAGGAATAAATGTCCCTTTAAACTGACAATAGACGCACGAGGCACGTTCGCCCATTCAGAGCGACGTGAAGCAGCTTTAAGGGTTGTTTGTCTTGTTTTTTTTACGACGTTTCGACTAAATCGGCGCGAACGCGCTTTTGCAGGCTTGCCTTCGTCAACGGCCAGCTCCAGGCGGCGGGTTTCTGCGACCCAGAGGACAGCAACGCCCATGACCTGTCCCTCTGGCTTCCAACTTATAATGACCAGCTGAAACTGAACAGTGCAGTCAAGCCGACCGACGCCCCGTCGCTAGATCTCGACACGTGCAAGTACATCATGAACCACATCGGCGGCCAGTTTTGCGATTTAGTCCACGAGGAGAAAGAGGCGTTGTCGAAAGTGGATAAGCCTGGTAAGTTGCCGAACGCGTTCGTGTGTGCGAGAGACGACGAGCGGTGTTTGTTTGTCTTGGCGCCGAAACGCTACTGGACTGCGCTGCTGCACGAACAGGCGGCGTGCCCGCCGGACAAGAAAGAGCGAAAAGAAGTCAACGTGCTGCTGGTCGCACTCTGCAGCTGCGGATTGGACAAAACCGACTGCGGGCGCGAAGTGGCCGGGCGCGTTTGGACGCTTTTGACTGTTTCGAGTGCCAACAAAACGCTCTGCGGTTCGTGCGGCCTGCCTGCTCCGGCGCAGCAAATACACCCCGGGGTGTTGGCGATGAGATCGTTGCCATTTCAAAGCCTATGTTGCCTTTCGAGTGCGTTCGACGTTGTCGAACGCACAGCGCGACTCCCTAACCATCATTTTCTGCGGTTGGAAGCCACGGCGACGTTAAGACGCTCACCATTCGTTCCTCCGTCCAATGTATAGCGCATAGACGTACGATGCAAATCGCATCTCGCTGCTGTCCTGTTCGCGAGGTGCATTGTGCCAGGGGGAGGAAATATGTATTCGCGCGCGCAATCGAATCCATCGCGCGCGCGGCTTCTTCCGCGTACGAGCCACCGCGACACGCGCATCACATGCCTGGCGTTCCGGGATTGTCCTTCTTGCGGCCGACCGCCTGAAACCCTAAACCTGCAACGATGCTCTTAATCGCAGGCAAGATATGCTGGAAGCGACCTGTGTCGGGCGTGCGCGAAATGTGCGACGCGTGCGAAACGACCCTGTTCAATCTGCACTACGTCTGTCCGAAGTGCGGCTTCTGCGTTTGCTGCGACTGCTACAACACGAGACAGGCGATGACGAAAGAACGTGAGTAACCAAGCAACCGCCATGCTTGCGCATGCGTGCCGCCGGTTCGAGCGGCCCTGTGTGTTCGTTTGAACGGGTTGCTGCGGCGATGATTATTTCATTCAGCCGCTGTGGTGGTGTGGTGACTCTCTGCCTCGTCTGTTCCCGGCGGAATGAAGTTCGTTTGTTTCCTTGCAGAGGTTGAGGCGCACGACAGCGACAAGAACAACATGTACCGCTGGCTGCGATGCACCAAAGGAAGGCACCATGTCCCAGGACACCTGATGCCTACCCAGATAGTGCCCAGGTACTTAAAGGGTTCTTCTTCATTACGCCCGTCAGCGTTTTTCACACGTTTACGCTTGAATTTTTTCGTACAAACTTTGGCGCTCTAAACACGGCCGAACAGTTGGATAATGTCCGGCTTTGCTACGTATCTGGAAAACGGATTTTGTTCGTCAGTTTCGTCAGCGCCACTTAGCTGCGCTTTCGATCGAAACCTAAAAATCCCCGAAAATCAGCCACTCTCTTGTATTGTCTGCTGTTAGCAAGGTTATCTTGGGTCTTCTGCGGTGCGACGGTTATTATCAACAAACGCTTTCTGCGCTGCCGGTAAATTCCTTTAGGTTTGCGTATCTCGTTGATGACATCACCGTGACTAACTTGGTCGCTGTCGAAAAGGAAAGCGCTGCTCAAGGCCCCGCTTTCGATTTCTCAACGTTTCGTCCTGTTTTCCGTGTATTTCGTTCATCAAAACAACGCTCCCGGAACGCTGTTTATCGCGCCGCCTGTTGTAATCGCTTGCGAAGAAATGACGTGGCACGCAAGCGGTGGGTGACACTTTGCGCTTCATCGCTGAGCGTTCACGGCATGCAGGTCCGACGCTTCGTGGTATGCAGTCCCGTGTCGGGTCAACAGTTGAGCGCGCCTGTCAGTTTGTTTGTTCGGAAACGCAAAGCGTTTTCGCTGAACTGGAAGAACTGGAAGGTTGCGTTGTTTTTTTCCTCGCTGGCTTTGTGGCGCGGTTCAAGGTTTATTTGCGTGGGAGTTCGAACCCGAATGACCCCCTCCTCCGCCGACAGATGCTTCCAGTCTGCAGCAGTCTGACCTTTTTTCTTTTCGAAAACCCGCAGCACATGTCTGTTCGATCTGTGCGAAATGGCGCATCAGGCTCGATCCAAGTGGAACGTCAACTACCAGTGTCGCTGCAAGAAGACGTCTACCTCGTTGCTGGCCGCCCGCTCCGGAAATCCTACCCCGCTGCTGAAGAACCATTGTCACAGTAAGTTCGTAGTGTGCGTCGCTGCGATATGATGTCGTTCTTGAGACGATTAGCGATTCAAAAGTCCGCTCTTTACGCCTGTGCTGAGTGCGCCCCTAACTGAGTGTTTCAACCTTGCAGACGAAATGATGACCCACAGTTCGAACAAACCGGGTTCGAACCTCATGCTTGGCAGAAGCGACGCCAAGACTGCACCGCCCAATCGAGAAAAGTAAGCGAATCTGGCGTCGTTGATGCATAACATAGTACTTAAGGAAAAGCACAACGGTTTGTTTGTAGCTGGTTTGCTAAAAAATTTGGCGGACAAGAGGGTGACCTTTTCAATTACTGAAGTGCCTGCTTTCTTAGCGTAGTGCAGACGTGGCCAAACTGCGACACGCGAGCAGCATGCAAAGGTTTGAAGAGCCGCATCCGGCTCTTTAAGCTTTTCGAAAATTTATATATTTGTTCCTTATTTTTTATTTCTATTGCAAAGTGTTGAAATATTGTAAAATGGTACTGTGCTAGCTAGCGCGCTATTATTTTTGCAAGTCGTTCCAAAATGTATTCTGATGTCACAGAAGCTTAGATTGCAATTAAATTCGTGTTTTTGGATTTTTATGTTACGCCTCTTAGTAACTTGGGTTTTATCGATATGCGGCACATACGTAGAGCAGGTTTGGCTACTCCTGGCATAAGTGCTTAGACTTCGCTGTTTTGTTTGGTTGCCTCAGGTTGGAGGTCCAGACTGCGACTGCTATTAATTGCACGGCTGCATATCATTGCGTTCTACACGTGTTATGAGCTGTTGGCACTTCAAACCAGGGCCGTTCACTAGTCGTTTTGCTTATAACAATGCGTTTTCATGCCCCTGCTTACTCCAACAAATACTCCGGTTTTAACCTGTGCTTCCCAGTTGCCATAGCAACAATTTCAACTTCGCCTCCTCGTTTCTCGCGCAGTCGTTTGAAAGGTTTCGATTGCGATACGTCCTCCTCATCGCCGCTCGACTGGCTCGCCAGCATCGCGCTGCGCGAACAGCGCAAGTCGTCCGCGCCATCCAGCGGCAAACCCTCATCCGGGTAAGTTCCCGACGCTGCGTGCCTGTCACATGAACTGTCAGTTCGAAAATCTTGCTGTATTTTTTTTTTTTTTTGTCTGACTTTGTCTGTTGTACTGAGAAGACTTGTTTGTTAAACCTCTTGCGCTAAAAGCTACAATCGACTGCTTTTTCTGGATTGGTTGAAAGATTGACGAAGTTTTTGGTTTGGTTTTTCGGGAGAGCTGGGGTGGAAAGCTGATAGCGAGTAGTTCTCTCACAGCCGCTTGTGAATGCTGCTGCTGTTATTCCACGTTTAACAAGCCCATATGCAGCGCCGTTCGTATGGCGACAGTGCTTCGCGCGAGCTGTCTCGCAGCCAGGATGGCTTACGCGCCGGTGCTCATGCAAGCGATCTGTTTTGCACATTTCCAGGGACGAGAAGTCTTCTCGCGAAGAGAAACCGAAGAGCGAAAATCCAGCTGCGAACAAATCGCTCGGTAAGCAGAGCTTTTTTCTTTTTTTTTTTGCCCGGCCGCACCGGAAATAGGGAACGTGCGGCGGCGCGCTTTTAAAAGACGTTCGCTGCGTTGCGCTCAGCTGCTGGCTATCGAACTTAATTNNCNNTTCNNANTNGCTGGCTGCGTCTGTCGGTCATGCTTCGCTGAGCCGCAGCTGCTACCGCTGCATTCCGTCATTATTTTGCAAGTGTTTCCTGTATATGGCCCGTGCGAGTAGAAACCTAGCAGCCTTTATCGAGTGTTCAGCCTGGCGCTGCTTAAAATAGTCAACCTACAGTTGTGTAGTGGGTATGGCCGCCTGTTAGATCCGATGTCGGTTCTGTTTATAGATCCGAATCCGACCCGTGTCCGATCCAGCACGTGGTTTTGCAACGGATCGATGCCTGGATTGGACGACAAGCGAATAACAGTCGACATCGACACTTTCCAGACGAACTGGCTCAGTGGCGTGGTAGGTGCTTTACGTACAAGTATTGGCGATGGAAGTTGCTGCAATTTTTCAATATAATGAGATTTTCCAGTATTTTAAGTCCATGTAAGTGTAAACGTTGGATGTAAAAACTTAAATACAAAGTTTTTTGTTATTGCATATCCTTCACAGTCTCACAAGAAACGGCAGTTTGGTGGCTGCCGGCCAAAATTTAGCAACGTGCCTGTTTTTTAAAGGGGTAGAAAGAGATATCTTGCAATTATGAACATCTTCCAAACCAGTTATGTCCAAACGAACTAGCTTATGAGTCAAAAAATATGTCACTGTCTTAACCAGGGCCGCACATTGAATGACATATGAATGAGGGCCACACATTGCATGACTTACTTTGATCTTAGCAAAATCAGTTTTGTTTAAGCGAATGTACTGAAAGCATTCAAATCCTAATTGCGATTGTAACGAGTGTTTGGCACCTTAAACCAATCCGTAAGAGTGATTTCATAAGGAAGTTTAGTGCCAATGGAACAACGATGGATATCAGAAAACTAGTACAAAGTTTTGCAGTAAGGTGCCAGTGGACACGTCCGTGATAAAATGGCACTGAGGACCACCTGCATCAAAAATGTCAAATTGAAGATTATCAAAATGAGGACAAGTTGTCAGTGTGTAGGTAACTTACACTACAGCGAAAACCTAAACTATGAGCCGCGGGTTGGATACAGCTAATCTGATCTGAACATTGGCCACTTGGTTAAGGATTCTGCAACGGGTTGTCCTTTGGGCTGTCGAATGTTCTGCAGCTGCGCAGTCATCCCGTTGCTGAGTTGTTAATCTCATGCTGCTGCTTGCTTCAGCCTGTCGTTGCTTCGGGCTCCACCCAGTTCCTGGACAAGGGCCTGTGGACACCGGAAGCGATATGCGCCCAGCACGGCGATGAACCTACCCACAATGCACTTGTCAACTGTCGTCAGGGCTCGGTCATCACCAATGCCTACATCCGGGACTTCTGGAACGGGTTCGAGTGCATAAAAAGTGAGTCTGATCCGCTGGTTGCGCCCATGCAGGAGTCGGTTATTTAACACGCGACTCGTATTAAAACGAGGCGGTTGCAATTGTTACCATTGTCTTCATGACTGGACCTCCTGAAAATTGCTTTTCTGACTCACCGTCAGCGACTGCCAGAGTTGTTGCGCCGCTCCAGCAGAGTCAACACTGTGGAGTGAAAAATGTCCGTTGTAGTACTTGCTTTTTTTTCACTGGATTTATGCAAACTTGTTAAAAAAACGAAGAGGTTATAAGCCCGTTTTCTTTCCATCCGTAACGCGCCGGGAAACATGCAGTGACGAGACGGGTGTTGTCGCAGATCGCTTGCAGGACGAACGTACCGGCGAGAAGATGATCCTTAAACTGAAGGACTGGCCAACCACGGAAGACTTCCTCGACACGATGCCTGAAATGTTCAAGGTAAGTGTTTGCTACGCTTCGTTTCACTTCAGTGATCCCGAACAATTGATCGGTTTTCTTACCTTTGCTTCCTCACTTGGCAACAAACTTGGCGTGGGATCTCAGCGCCAGGGGTCAAGCGCGGTCAGGTTTAGTGAAATTTGGTTGCCTCCTAAAAATAAAGCTTTTATAGCTGTGCATGTCCACGGCTAAAACAGGAAGAATACGTGTTTCTGTTAAAAAAAACATTGGGCGATGATTAGAAACCGGTTTCAAACTTTCAGGACTTGATGGGCGCCCTCCCCCTGCCCGACTACACGAGCAGGACCGGAAAATACAACATCGCCGCCCACTTGCCCGAGTTCTTCGTGCGGCCCGACCTCGGACCGAAGATGTATATCGCTTACGGTCAGTCGCTGTGTTCGTGGGCAGTAGTCACTCGGGCGTCATGTATAACGCTGCGTGGTGTGCCTACGATTGCTTTTTCGATTTTTTCTCGTCCGAACCTGGGTTTTTCTTTTCGATGAGACTTTTCGGTCATTTATCCGAAATAGCTTAAAAGCTTCTGTCATTTTTTCGTTTTCGGGTATTTTTATACGTCTGAAAAAAGTATTGTGGCCGAATTGACTTAATTTTTTTCGATCATTTGATAAAAAAATGCAGTCAATAACCGAAAAAAATCCAGGGCTCCGAACGCTTCCACCACCACTTGTCATTGACCAACTTTGATAGCAATCCAGTGGCGTACGTGTACTTTCAACCTGTTGTTGCTTGAACAGATAAACAAACTGCCCAGCGTGTTGTGGCAAATACACAAGAAAAAGCGTGTTTTTTCGTTTCAAATCTCATTCACGGGAGAGTATGGCCGCCCCTTGCAAAGACCTTTTGTCGTCGCGTTCAGACCGCAGCTGCTGTTTCCCTTACGCCCTCGTTTTCGACACTCGACTGTTGCGCAGGTTGGGTCACCGAGAAGGATTGGAGCCAGGGGACCACCAACCTCCACCTGGACATCTCCGACGCGTGCAACCTCATGGTGTACGTTGGGGTGCCGAAAGACGAGCCAGAAGGAACCCAGGAAGCATTGCTGAAGGTGTGTGTGTGTTTCTGGTGTCACGCACGATGCGCACTGACTTGATTACTCTCAAGGAGCTCGTGCTCGCCCTCCCTCACCCGTTGCATGTAGCGCAAGAAGTAGTTGTAAAAACGCAAATTAAGCTGTTTGGCCGTCGCCAGCGGAAAACACGAACGGACAAGTTTTCTAAGCGCTGCGAAGGTGAAGTTGAATGCTCGACCTTGTTTTCATTTGGAAACAGTTGTTATTTGTAACAGCACTCTCCGATGACCGTCTTAGACAGAAATAACACAAAACACATTGTCCGCGCGGATGAATACTTTGCGGGTTAGGGCAAAACAGAGTTTAACTTTCCTATTTGTGACGTCTGAAGTTTTGCAGAAGCCGCGGTGCTCGCGTGCAATCTCTTACGCTGTTTTTACCTGCTACTCGTAAGTCTCTAGAGCTGCCAGAAGGAACGCAATGCGCTCGTTCCGTTTTGATTGTCACGCGCTAGTTATTTTTTCGTCATACTGCTTCGGTCAGTAAGCCGCGCGTGGTGCGCGAGAGATCTTCACAAGCGCCGCTAAGCTCATGGTTAAGGTCCAGCAGGGATCAAAATTGCTTTCCGACTACTTTATGCGTACTTTGCTGCGCGATGGGCTTTGCAGCTTACTGCCGTGACTTGAAGTTGCGGTACTCGTGCACGCCCCAGTGTGCAGGATACGAGCATCGAGTTGCTGCTGCTCGTTTGACTGCAGTTACAAAACACACGCGTGAAGTAACACCTGAATCCCAATGTCGTTTGGTGTGTTTAAAAAGTACTTTATTTCACACCGCGACACTGTGCTGAAGCGCACCAATCAACTATTACACCGCATACTTCGCACTATGAGGTGGAAAGTGACGCATTGTGCAATGTATTTTCGGAATTGGCAAAACGAACAGTACGATTTCCATTTTGGCACGGATTCTAACAAGTTCCATTTTTGTCTCAGAAAGTGCCTACCCATCTATTTCGTGCGGTTTTTGCATAAGCGCAAACCATAGAAAGTTTGCGTATTTCCTTTGAATGTTGTTCGCTTGATACAAAGGCCGGTGCCAGCTGCAGGCATAAGACTGTTTTGTTGTATGGTTGTGACTGCACAATTGGTATTTATCGTACTTTTTCATTGCATGCACTTGCGAAACTAACGAAATTGTAAATTTAGCACTCTTTTGGAGTTTTTAGTGCATTTATTCAGTGCGGCTTGTTTCCTTCCCTGTTGCCATAGCAATCCTACTTTTTTACGTCCCGAAGCAAACGTCCCTCTTGCCGTTGTTAGATCATAGAGGAAGGTGACGTCGACGCAGCTCAGATCGAGCGAGTGAAAAGGCACAAGCCCGGAGCGCTGTGGCACATTTTCAAAGCGTCTGACACTGACAAGATCAGGAACATGATCATGCAGGTGAGTGCGCACGAATGCAAATGCAAATTTAAATAATAACAAGTCAATTAGCTGCCTGTAGTTTATTTTGACCGAATGCGCACGGGTCGGTCCGCGAACCAACTACGCTCAGAGCAAACCCACTTATCACCATCCAGCCTTTGCGCAGAGCTTGTCAGCACAGGCGTAGCCAAGGGGGGCCCCCTTTCCCCCCAATGTTAGCATATTGAGTCATTTTGTGCTTTGAGAAGCGGCTTCCCAAACAAAAATACTGTTGCTCGCCTAAAATCAAGCATTTCAACCCTCCAAAATTTTGAGCTGGCCACGCCGCTGCCTGTCAGCATTTAATTACGTTATTTCTTGAATAGTTTCGAGCCATAGAGCAACGAAACACGAATGAAGATTCTCGAATTGCTGTGATGTGCGTTACGCTCGGCTAACTCATGTTGCATGGTGCATCCGGCAAAGCTACCGAACATTGTTACCGAAGTCTTTGCGAATAAGCAACAAAAGTATCGATCACTGCGCGCGCAGTTCACATCAGCAGAGCGTTCCTTGCTTGCGCAGATAAAATCCGAACGCGGACTGTGGGTGAAGTACCACGACCCTATCCACGACCAGCAGATGTACCTGGACAAGACGATGAGGAAGCGGCTGCTGGACGAGTACGGCGTCGAGCCGTACGCGATCGTGCAATGCGAAGGGGACAGCGTTTTTATACCTGCCGGCGCTCCCCATCAGGTAAAGAACGGCTGCGCGATTACCTCCCCAAGCTGTGGCGTTAAGAAGTTGATCATATGACCAGTCGCCGGTGGTCCTCGCGGTCAACAGTTTGTTCCCGTATCAGTTCGTGCCTGCTTTTTGGTTTATCTGACTGGTAAAACAACGCAAATAACAAGAAGCTAATCATTTTTGGCATCGCCCGAAGATAAAACTGAAAAGCTTTGCGTGCCTGTCAGGATTAATTATTATTGCTCTGGATCGATCGTCGTGTGGTGAATGTGAGGCATTGCTAACCTATCCATTGTTTTGTGGAATTTATTCTTCGGCCAAAGCCGCTTGTGCGTCTCTCGTGAAAGTCCTTAAAACAATGCGGCAGTTTTCTGAAGATGGGAACTTCCGAAGCGTAATTTCGTAAAATTTCTTTGAAGTAAATTTGCTTCTACAGGGATTCTGTAACTGCCTTGCCTTGACACCTGTTGCCATGGGCGTCGAAATAATTTCTTCGAGGAAGGGCCAATCGTGCATTTTTCCAGAGGTAGCCGTAAAGATATTTCTAGGGGGGAAAAATTGGTGAAATTTATTTTTTCCTTCTCGAAACAGAGAAAAAGACCTGTTTTTCCTAAAAATGTAATGGAAAATTTCAAAATCCGGGGGGTGGGTGCCCAAGACCGACTTCCGACGTAGTTTTTTTCTCTTCAACGCAGCGTACGAACTCTGCAACAAACATCTCTTCTGAAAACTACTGCGCGTTTATTCCTTCAGGTCTTCAACCTTCACAGCTGCATCAAAGTCGCCGAAGACTTCGTGGCGCCCGAGCACGTCGACAAGTGCTACAAGCTGATGGAGGAGTTTCGCCACCTCTCGTCCACCCACTCCAACCACGAGGACAAGCTGCAGCTGAAGAACATCATCTATCACGCCATGAAGGAAGTGGTCTCCTCGCTCAGCTGGCACGGGGCCGGTCCTGACGCCGAAGGCGCAAAAATCAAGAACGCCAATCAGAACGACGGTTGAGCGCCGACGCCGCGCGATCGGCCCGTCACGTGACGTGGACGCTGAGTGATGATAGCAGGTCTCTTGTCAGAGCGCGCGCGGGAATCTTCGTCGGCGATCGGAATTGGCGCGGCGGCCCTTTCCGAAGTTTGGAAAACCAGACATTTCGGAGGTGACAGAAGCCGCTGGCGCCGAGACACGTCAGCGGCGCGACGCGCTTTGCGAAGCGCGCGAGACGGAGGGATTTCGGAGGTCAAAGTGTTCTTCTGCCGGATGTATAGGCTTTAAACGTAGAGTGGCGAGTGTTTGCATGTGCTTTGGGGGGGAAGGAACCCGTGGCGGTTCGGAAAGTTGAAGGTGGTCTTTGTGTGCACGCGGCCAATCGTTCGCCCCCTCAACTGTACCGGGGCTTCGGGTGAACGGAACTCAACGAGTGCACTTTTCGCCGCAAAGTAAGATCGCAGCGATATCTGCTTTTCTGGACTTGCGTTTTCGTTAACTGCGAAAGAAGCGACTTGTATCTCGTTACTAAGTATTGTAAAAAAGCAAAAAGTTAGCAGTCCTTGGCCGTCTTGAAAAACTAGTTAGTAGAAGTCAACGGGCGGCCCAACCCAACGCTAGTGTTTCCCCTTCAGCATTCCAAAATACCGGCCGCTAGCTAGCGCTCTTCGCCAACTGTGCTTTCATGTCGGACGCGAGCCGAACTCGCTTTTACCTCTCGACCTCCTTTCTGTTGTTGTTGTTGTTCATTGTTGTTGACATTTTTCACTTCGCTGTTCGGCCGGCGTATCCCTTCAGCCGTCGCTGTGTACATATAAGGCATGCGCCGCTGATTTTAACCGCTCCTCCCCTCTCTTTGTGTTCGTTCACCTGCGAGTACAAAAAGTATTAAAAGCTTATACGTCACAAGCGAGTTGTCGCGTTGCAACGAGTTCCAGGCTGCGGCGTTGAGGAAAAGGGGGGCAGTGTGGCCTGGAGTGGGAGTTTTGCTTTCTTTTCGGTGATACACCGAAAATTTTTTTGAAATGACCGAAATAAAACCAAGTCAATTCGATCGTAAAGACCGAAATTCTATAGACTAGTAAACACTGTTACGACGAGTTTTGATACTACTATGGGGCAAATGAACGAAAATGTCTCAGTGAAAAAAGAGAGTGACCGGGGTCGTTTGGCTGGGCGGGACGACCGTAGCAGAAGTCTATACACTAGGCCGTCCGTGTCTGGACACAAACGTACTTGATTTGGGTGCGTGAAATTTATTCGGACTATCAACAAATTGTAGTCAACCTGACGTGGCGCTTATCATTTCTCGTTCACCGCATGACGTTTCATGCAGTTCGCGAAGCTCAACTTGTCATGGCCCAAAATCGCGTTCCGCAAACGTAATTACGTCGGTTCGACACCTGGCAGTGCTGGAGAGAAGTTTCCGCCACGGGCGTCGGAAAGTTTTTCCAGGGGGGAAAAAGTGGTGAAATCCCGTTTTTCGAAACTAAAAAAAGCTTTTTTTCTATAAATCTCATTGAAAATGTCAAATGCCAAAAAACACTCATCGTTGCCGCCATAATGCTGCGCAGACTGATACTGTCTCGGTGCGGTTCACAATGCGGACCAATTGCACCAGACGAAAAAATGGTGGAACTCTTACAAGGCTATACTATAGTTTTGCTGCAAAATAGACGAAAGACATCGAGTTATCTCTCTTCGTCGCCAGTGGCCCACAGCAGGGCCGGCCTTAGCCGATTGCTTCAATCGAGCTGCGCCTGCGAGCTTACGCTTTCGATCGAAGCTGCTTATGTAGTGCCGGCGCGGGACCCATAGTATTTTTAAGTGTGGGGTCCGTTGCTTACGAAAACCAGAGTGAACTGCGCGATTTTTGAACGCCTTTACATGGGTGTAGGAGCAGGCAAATTTTTGGGGGTGCAAAAGATTTTTGCCCGAATTTCCCCAAACTCGCCCGAAAAAATTTTGGGCCACTTCTTGTGCAAATATTTTCTCATGAAGGCCGTTTTTGGGGTGACCTCTAAAAAAAGGTCTTCATGTGATTTGCGGCACCATTTTTTTCCAATCAAAGCACTCTGGGCACAATTTTTCCCGTATTTTCAGGGAGTTTGCCCGGATTTTCACCAGATCTCCTGCCTCCTACACCATTGGTTTTCTGTTTCAGTTACAAGCGCTTCGTATTTGGAAGGTCAAGTTTCAATGAATGCCGCAAGATACGATCCGATACTTAGGCTATTGCTGTTTAAACAGTTACTGCTAATGTCTTCTGAAGATTAACTTTTAGTTCGTAATTGCAAATGTGTGCTGCTTCCGGTCAGTCTTAATTCAATTTCACGCTCGTAGAGATCTAACGAGGCAACCTGATATCAGCGAGAAGTTCGAAATAAACCTAGTTTTAATTATTCGAACTGACGACTATTACAGGTGTGCAAAAAATAACGGTTCCTTAAAAAGTAACAGAAAATTTTTAAACAATTAAATAACAGAAGTGTTGGGATCAACTACTTTGGAGAAATAGACGTGACAGTTAGGTTTAAGCCAAGCAAACCTCATAATGTTCTTGTGATAAAAGTTGGATCATGAAGTACTACCCAAACAAGGATTATGGCCTCACTCTCACACAGATTGACATCGAAGTTTCTGAGATGTAGCCTAACAAATTGGAAGTTCCCAAAGTTCTGAAAAGGTGCACAGGTGGGATGACTTTTGTGGACGTTTTGGAGCATACTTCAATACTTGCCTGTTTTGAAAATTTTCTGAAAAGTAGGTTTAAGTTATAAGGAAATCTGCAATTTATGTATTTTATGTTAGAAGATAAAATAATTTTTTAACTTTTCCTGGATATTCAAAACCTGTTCTAATAGGCGATCTGTTTTCTTAACCAGTGCTCTATTAATTAAGTAGGTTTCACTATAGCCATCATCCAAGTGTAAAGTATATAGTGATAGGCGGGTGTTATACTGGTGCTTTGTTTTGGGATATTTATTTAAGAATATATTTTTTCTGTAACTAAGATAAAAATCATGATTCAAAGACCAAGAGACATAGGACGCAAATTTTAAGTGGCAGTCAAACGATGGCTGAAGCTAGGGCAAAAAAGGCCAAACCAAAAAAAGAAAAGGTGTTTTGGACAAGTAGTTGAACAGAACTACCTCAGAAAGTGCAAAAGAAGTCCTAGTAGAGTCACACCACAGTGAAGATGGCGACAACGTGGGTAGCCAGCCTGATGATGTTATGCCAGATCAGGGACCTAGTTTGCTAAAAAACTTTGGGGGGACAAACCTTATTGTTTGCGTTTCGATGACGTCATCATGTTCACTCAACCGTAGTACGGCCTTTTTGTAAAATTGGCAAAATGGGGATACATCATGAAATTGGTATATTTTGGTGACCATGCCCCCCTTGGCTACGCCCATCTTCGTGGTATAGCAACTAGTGGTGTATACAAGTATACAATGGTGCTATATCTAGGTATCTAGCACTTAGAACTGCATTTAATATGAAAACGCATTAATTCTGAGAGTTAGGCTTAAATAGACACAATTATGCTCAAAAATTGTGATAAGCAATTCAAATTTAGTCAGTTCCTTGGGCGTCCGCAGGGGGGACAAAACGGGCATTTGCCCCCCCCTGGAAATTTGGACGAAGAGCCAAAAATTTCTAGAAAACCTGAAGGCAGCAGCTTTGTTTCGATTATTTCACTCACGGCCTACTTAAGACATCTTAAGTAGGCCGTGTTTCATTTAATTCTTGCAATGACAGTTTTTGTGACGGTATGGAGTTTACTGTTCTGGTATCATGCAATGATTACGTCCGCTCCTTTGCCTGCAATGTCATGATTCGAAACATGGGAGCGGATTGTTCTACTATTGGTCTTTATTACATAACAATAACCTGGCAACAAATCTTCAAAGGTTCACTTCAAGTTACGGAGTGTTGCCATTTTGGCTGATTTGCTGCTAAATCTAGCAGGTTTTTCTCACTGTCAGCAGTAAAATTTTCAATCTAGCTGTTTATAGGTGTAGGAGCAGGCAAATTTTTAGGAGTGCGAAGGATTTTTGCCCGAATTTCCCCTAACTTTCGCGAAAAGCTTTTGTGCGCCTTTTGCCAACAATTTTCTCCCACAAAGAACGCGAAGATCTGTTTTTGGTGTGACCTCCAAATTAGGTCTTAAAATGTGTTTTTCTGCAAACGTTGGGCGCCATTTTTTGAAATCAAACAACGTTGAGCACCATTTTTGCCCGGATTTCAATGATTTAGCCCTACATTTTCAGGGATTTTATCCAGATTTTCAGAGGTTTTGCCCAAATTTTTGACAAACCAAAACTTTTGGGGATGCGGTTGCACCCCCGCTTTCTACACCACTGTAGAAGTTATCTGATGTTCTAGCAGGTTTTAAAAAAACGTTTGGGAGGCTTAACACGTAGCAATTTCCTGACAAAAATTTGTTTCAATAGTCTTTGGAGATGAAAACTTCTATACCTTTTTCATCAAAAAAAATATATCTTCTTGATGAAGCTTTAAATTGGGCAACACAAGGACCAGGCACATGGGCGTCCGCAAGGAGGAGCAAAATGGACATTTCTCTCTTGGAAATTGGGGCTAACAAGCAAAAATTTCTTGAAAACGCGAAATCAGAAGTTTAATTCCGATTAGTTGGGTTAAGCCTTGTAATGACAGTGTGTTTGCCGGTGAAACACTCACTCTGCACAACAGCCAGGTTCACTGTTCTACTTCTGGTGTCATAGGCAGTGATGAGCTTGCAGTTCACTCATAACTGTTGAAAGACATTTTGGCACGTAATGCAGCGAAATAGCGACTGCTTATATTAGTAAGCCACGGAGGTTTATACCAGAGGTCTCAAACTCAAATTGCTCCGAGGGCCAAAAGAAAGTAACCCGAGGGCAGCACATACGGCGCTGACGCAACAGTGGCTGTACCTGAACCTTACTTGAAACGTTTAAACCTGCGAAAGGTATCGTGAGTTACAGGCAAATCATTTCTAGCCATCTCAACGTTCGTTTAAACTTTAAAGGGAACTTGTTCACTCGCTGGCCTAGCACTTTTAAACACCAGCGAACAAACTAAATGACGTAAATGTTAATTATCTGAAAATTCCCAAAAAGCATCGCGGGCCGCACGAAACACCTTCGCAGGCCACATGCTGCCCGCGAGCCGCGCGTATGAGGCCTGGTTTATAATATATGTGTAAAACAGCATGAGTGAAAAAGCACTGCTGCCAACAAAGCGCATTTTTGCAACCAATGCATCCTCTAAAGTGCGTAACTGCGCAGACCATTTGCGCAGTGAAATCTCACCTCGCGCACTTGCGACATTCCAAACAAAAAAAAACGCGAAAACAAGAAGCAATTTGAATTAAATGTGTGCTTTGTTCATATTTTCATAAGATTTTATATAGTTATTCAGTTTTTCTAAGCAAAATGTTAGACATCCGGTATGGACCTGTAGGGACCCGATTTCTCTGATTCTAGGGACTTGATTTTCTCTAATTTTAGGGACCCTATTTTCAAACCTGGGGACATCATTCAGGTCCCTAAAACAGCTTAAAAACCCTGTACTTATTCCAATAATTCACGAAGCTTGTAATTCATTTAGAATTCTACCAACTCAGCCTTAAAATATCCATGCACACTAAAACAAGCATTTGCTCGGTGTAAAATTTCTTAGAGGGAAAACCCCGTTTGCAACTGTTGCCGTAATTTTAGGTGTTTTTTTGTGGTGTAGAAAGGGTGAAGCGCCTTGTGTACGTCCATTTTCGTTGGATCGTCAACAATCCGAAAAGGGTAGGCCGAAGCAAAATTTCGACTTTGTCCTCCCTGGAAAATTTTCTGCGGACGCTCATGGTCAGTTCCGATAAATAACGTGTACTGCTGCTTATAATCACCACATAGATCAAATAAAATACAAACCACAAGATCTTTTGGTAAATAGTTCTAGTAGTGCAACCAGGCGCGTAGCCAAAAAATTTATTAGGGCTGGGGAAACAAAAACCGAGTTTCATCATGTAAATATTTTTAATGCTGCTTGTTTTTAAAGCATCATCCATGAAACGTGCATGTTTTTGGCGTTTTCTCCTGAAAAATTGTGTTCAGATTTAAGCCAACAAATAAAAAGTCTGCTTTCATTGAATTTAAAAGTTTAAAAAGTTTTGTCAGTTAAGTTCCAAGCTTCTACTTTGGATCAATGCCACCATTTGCTCATAAACCTTTCCTGCAAACGCGCTGGTAAACCTCTCAATGCCCAATATTGCACTTGTGCAAGAAGTCATCGCGGTCGCCATTACGATTGCGCTTGTTATACTATATTTACACGCTTCGGATGTACCGTAAGGTAGCACGTTCACCCGAAGCCAAGGAGCGGCATGGTCTGAGGCGCTGACTTCCGCAGTAGGCCTTCCACAAAACTTCCGCGCATATAAGAAGTGGATCCCGTTGTCATCTAACTTTTGAGCGACTAATTCACGTATGTAGTTGATAACCGTAAACGCTAGAGTATTTGGATTTTTAATAATCCGTAAGATCTTTTGGCTATTTTCAACCTATTCCGTAAAACCTTTGCAGCTGCTTAAACTTCTTTGTTTAAATTGTTTGATGAGACTTTGCTAAATTTACCTGGCTTCATTGAAATATAAAATGGAATTAAACTGTAAACACAATCGTAACCTCATTATTAAAAAACTTATTGACCACGCTCAGCCGCATGCAGTGGCGTACGCAGAAAATTTTCATGGGGGAGTTTCATTCAGTGACATAGGGTAGTCATTTGTATTTGTTGTGCGCTGTTTGTGACGTCACAATTTGACGTAATAGTCCTGTTTCCAAACCAACGTTT
>JGI24158J21664_10003630_pt1 | contig 19489 bp, 12 predicted proteins | sample Ectturendosymbi3_FD_21664 | JGI IMG/M metagenome (IMG submission 21664) | reverse complement strand
GGCTACAGCAGTGGTTCCCAACCTTTTTTATGCCGTGGCCCACTTGTCGCTTTCAGCAGAACGTCGTGGCCCACTATCACAGAACAATAGAAAAATCATCTCGAACATAGCAAAATTTCCTGCTAGAGCCTTTCGCTGTCAATTGTCAAGTTTTTCCACGAATGCGCTGAGGGTATCAATAAAATCAAAGATTGTCCTTCCTCTTCCTTGTACTTGTGGTTTCAGATTAACTTTGTTGAGTTGTTGAAATATGTCAGCAAGATATGCCAGGCGCCAAATAAAATGGTTATTTTCGATACTGGATACTATTTCGCTTTTTCCTTGATCGCAGAGAATTGATATTAATTGCTACATACTTCTCGATGCGTGCATCTGAGCTTACTATCATACATTCTAAATCTAGCCCCACATGTTTGGCAATTCAGAACACACAGATAGATGGAAACCTTAACGGAAAACCGGCTTAACGAACGATATTCCGTCGGCAGCATTATTTCAGGTTCACCCGAGGTGCTTCATACCACCACTCAGTGAATTTGAATTATGCGAAATGGCGCCATGGCCCACCTAAGATCTGCCTGTGGCCCACCAGTGGACCATGGCCCACCGGTTGGGAACACCAAGTTGAAAAAAGATCAAAAGACAGATCTCGAACTTGAGCTTAATTCTGTAATTCATTCACAAATGCAGAATGCTTGCAATGAAAGCAAAGCTCAGCAATCTTTTTACGCTATTCACAACAATACTTTTATTTGAATAAATGACAAAGTTAACAACGAAAACTGAAAAATGAATAGCTGCCCAGACCGTTTAAGTTGGAAAATGATAAGGAAAGTTACACAGGGCCTATTGTAGATCAAAGACTGTAAATTATTTTAAAAACTACTCAGTCATCATTATTTAATGAAAAGAAACGGCAGGAAGGAAAGACCAGATCAAAGTTCGAGTTCTTCTCCTAGTCGTGCAATCTCCGCCACCAAGAACTCTAAATCTTCTCGTTCAACAGCAGGATTGCTGAGAACACTTCGAAAAAAGTTTACTTTTTCGAACAGAGGCTGGTAACCAATCATTAACCGACCGCTCTCCATCATGCGTTTCTTTATTGCTGGTGCAACCTGCGTTGAAAACGGTCCTGAAACAAAGCTTTTGCGAGTTGATTTCATGAAGCACTGCTCTGCGGTTGTTGACAGGGTCCCGACATGGGGAAGTGCCGCCGCGGGGCGAGTTGAAAAGTGCCGCCCCCCCACCACTACCTTCCACCTCCAGCTATTCTTTCTTTTCGCCAAAAGTGCCGCCCCGGGGCATTGCCCTTCCCGCCCCCTCCCTTGTCGGGGCCCTGGTTGTTAATCAAGAGAGTTATTTTTGACCCAACTTTGCCAGAAGAGACTTGTATAGGTAAGTTCTTAAGCGTATATGTGACAGGCGTAGGGGCCAAAAAATCTGGGGTGTACCACAGCCTTTTGTCCGAAAAATTGTGTTTATAGTCCAAGTAGATTTTTCAAAAAATTTAATTATAGAACTTCTCCAAGTAATAAAAAGGTACATATAATGCAATCTTCACCCCAGTAATACGAGAAAAGGTTAAACTGACAAAAAGCTGTTATAAAAGTTTTTTCATGCCTTGGAATTGATGTTTGCCCCAAAACAGAATAGGTGGCGGACTGTAGTCCTGTGCCTCTTACGCCTATAGTATAACTTACCTTCGTGGAATACAAAGCGTGTGTTTGAAGGTAATCTGCTTTCAAAGGGGCCCCCAACAGCCACTGAAATGTGTAAGTAGTAAGTACTCTGCATTTAAACTTCATTGAAGGGGCCCCTGAAAGAAACTGTAATGTGTAAGTACTCTGCTTTCAAAGAGGCCCCCAACAGCCCTTGTAATGTGTAAGCACCTCGCTTTCAAAGGGCCCCCAACAGCAATTAAAATGTAAAATTCCATGCTTTCAAAGAGGCTCCAACAGCAATTGTAATGCGTAAGTACCTTACTTTCAAAGGGGCCCCCAACAGCAATTGTAATGTTTAAATACCTTGCTTTCAAAGGGGCCCCCAGCAGCAACTTTAATGTGCAAGTACCTTGCTTTCAGAGTGGCCACCAACAGCAATTGTAATGTGCAAGTACTATGCTGACAAAGGGGCCCCCAACAGCAACTGTAATGTGCAAGTAGGCTACTGTCCTTTCAAAGCGAGCCCACCACCATCTCCAATGAGAAAATGAAGAAAAGCTTCGAACCAACTTCTATACCTAAAAAATTGTGAGTTAATATTTATTCCAAAAAGTTCTGAAAAGATCCTATCAAATAAGAGCAAATAGGCCTACCTTTACCACATGATAACTTTTTATACCAAATGATAATTCTTCATACCAAAACTTGATTTTTAGAGATTGAAGTATTTGCTATATTGGTAATTTTATGAAAATGCCACAGATGAACAAAAAGTAGTCTTTTTTATGTCTCTGAATTGAGAAGGTTAGACATATTTCTCATTTCTTGTGATGTTGCACCTTAGTGAACCTTTCCATCAGAAAATAAGACAACATGCAATTGTTCTAGCAGGGCCCACACTACATCTTTTAATTTATAGGACATTTTCTTCTCAGTTTACAAAGAAATTTTGTATTGTTGTTGTAGCGGTGAAAACACTGTTAATAAGCAAGCCTACATTCATGCTTCTTAACACATAGCATAAATGGCAATTTTTGAGTAGTATGAATACTTATTTTTTCTACAGATATTTCAGGTATTTGAGGTGGTTTGATTTAGCCTATGCTTGAAGTCACAGGTTACTTGAAGCTTGACTAGTAAATGGTTGGTTTAAGGTAGACTTGGTAAGTGATATTTAAGCTCTTTTGCCAGCTCTTAGCCAGTATAACTTGAAACGTTTTATCTTAGCACAGATTTAATCAATTGTGTAGGCTACTTGCTGCAGTAGAAATGTTTTCGTTAAAGTCCATGATGAACTATTTCCTACTATTGCACATTTTTCAAACAAATAGTGTCAATGCAAGATGAGGGCAGCCTTGACTCATCCAGCCTCAAAGCTTGCCAAAACAAGTCTCTAATTGGATGCTTTTGTATGCTATATTTTTGCTGTAAAAAGGATGAAATTTAAAACAAATTTAGTGTTTTAAACCCTCTTGGTTGTTTTTTATAGTTTCGTGGATTCCCACAAAGACATGAATGTGAACAAATTCAGGATACCAACTACCAAGCATTTTTTCAAAGGTGGGAAAGTGTTAAACTTTCAAAGGGGTAAACTGTGTAACTTATTAATGGTGAATGCAGAGTAAAGGGGCCCGAAAATAAAGAAGTGGGGGCGATGCCAACTTGCTATTGCCTAACTTTTAGCCATGTCTTCCCAACTTTCAATGTTTTCAAAGTTGTGTATCATGAACACCCTTTTGCATTTTCTCCTTCTGCTATTTCAGTTTACACTTGGGTGACCATATCTTAGGCAAATCAAAAGTGATTATCACGGTTGGCTGATTATGACGACGTCATCAGAGGGCCCCCCTTTTTAATCTTGCCTTGAGCCCCCCAACCCTAAACCCACGACTGGATACAGGAATCGTGAAGGAATGTTTCTTAGATTGAGCCGAAATGCTGTATGCTGACTTCACAAAAACAGCCTGTCATCAAAAGAATATTGTGATGCCTTGTTAACGATTTTTTCGCAAGTTAACCGAGTTGTGCTGTAATAATTGTTTATTTACAAGATTTTGGCATCAGCAATGAGAAACCTGGTGAGGATCTGCAAAATAATTTTAAAATGTGCTAAAATTACCTTAAATCAGTGGTTCTTAACTGGGAGGCACGCCCCCCAGGAGGGCCGTCAATAAATTTCCAGGGGGGCGCGAGCCCCTACGCCCCCTGCAACATGGAACGTTTGATCATTAAATTTACCAATAAATAAATTTGTTTTCACAACTTATTCAATGTCAAGGGGGCTTGAAACGAAAGACAATTACTTAAGCGTGGCGTGGTAGAAAAAAGGCTAAGAACCACTGCCTTAAATGGTAGCAACCGGAGGTGACAAAGCAGCCAATGAATTGTTATTCCAAAACAGGGTTGCAGTCCATGGATTATTATTCTAAAGCGAAATGACCCGCAGGTGAAAAATATAGAGTTCGCTGCAATATGTATTGTACGGTAAAACGCAAAATAAGAAAATAAATTATTCAATCCACAGCAGCATAAACTTGCTGATAATTTTGGATAAACTAATTGCAATTAGACCATGTAGCTACATCTTAAGTCACCATGCAGTTAGTAACCACATTATAAGCGCAACAGCTGAACATTATCGTCGGTTTATCAACAAAGCATTTACCTTATTTAATGGCGGACTAAAAACATATGACTATATCAGGCACAAAGAAAACCTTGCAAAGACAATTAGCTGATAACGATAACATGCCCAGTGGGAAAAAACNCATTCTCAGACACATCATCATGTGAAGAGCATGAACTTTATACCGAAGGAACGGACAATTTTATACTCTTGTTGACGGTTGTCNCAAAGCTAATGTAAAATATTATTTGGTCAGTACACAGTGTTTTACTCTGATAAAACCACACCAACCGCCAGTTGTATGCACTGAATAAATCAGGTAGAGTGAAAACAGTTCGGGTGTTATTTCTTATGATGCTGTGAAGAGCTTTCTATGTTAGGGGTGGCAATGGCTTAAATCTGGTTTTCAACCTGTGGAAGACGTACCACTTTTGTGCTACGCGAGTGCTTTTCAGGTGGGGTGCACGAGCAGCTTTCGGATGATATGCAATGTTTAGTGCCAGATAAATTTATGATTCTGATATTGCACCTGTCGCAAACTACCTTAGTCTCTTCGCAAGGTTGAATCACCCAAGCAACACACCGTAGAAACAACAAGACTATAGATGATTTCGGCTATATTAGATGAAAAACTGCAGAAAATAACGAACATGCAACATCCGAAGTTACAACATGGTTTATTGGTAAATTTCAATGGGTAACATTGGTTGGCGCAGCTGGGTGCAGTAAAGACAAACATACTTCGTCATGAAATTTTTTTCTTGGGAAAAAATTTCAGTTTCAAAGAATTTGTCAATTAAAGTAACTTTTTCAAAAATGAAAGTTTTATGTTACAAAATATTTAGTAGTTGTTATTTTTAAATGTGACAAAATGTTTACATGGCGCCAACTGTCCGCCATTCAACTGTTGTATTGAATAAATTTAGTAAGTAAATCGTCAATACCCGTGATGCCCAACAAGTCCAAATGCCCGAACCATCTTTCTGCACCTGGACATGATTTTTGATACGTCGTAAACGAGGTTCTGACCAGCATAGACCAGCAGTTTACAGAGAAAAATTATTGTAGCTTTCGCAATAAATTGTTTTTGTTGATGCATTTGCGTTTTAGTACTGATAGCTGCATTGAGCAAATTAAATTCGTTTTGGAACAAGCGCTACGCAGCGTATAATGAAACAACACCAGGTGGCACTGGATCAGAAAACGCTTGAATACCATTCGCTTACCGTAGCTACGACTACCAGGCTACGTCACCCGAATGGATTGTAAAGACAAACCAGTGTACAAAACAGTATTTTAACGTTAATATCGCTAAAAACATTATAAACTGTGGCTCGATTTTCCCTCGATTCAGTTCGAAAGCACCCTAACAGATATAGGCTAGCGGACATGTTTGCTACAGTTCACTCTTATTAAAATCGATCCACAACCACCGAGTAAATACCTGTAACGCTCCTTTAAGTAATAGCGGCAACCTCGAAGTACAATTAGCAGGTTTCGATCTGCTGACAATTGCTGTGAAAAATTGAGACATATAGGCCTACGTAGGCTATCTACTTTTTACCAACTTTGTGCAGTTTTTCGCTGAAAGCAACTTGGTCTTGGATTGTGCGAATGCTCGTTGGGACGAACCAGAAACAAACATTTGCGTACTGAGGCTGAAAAGAAGAAAAAAACTTTAATTCCATCTTCTAGCTTAGCGTGGTCCAATTGCTTTTGACCTACGGACCATTTTACAATAACGTGAAAACTTGTGGGCCACTTCAAACAAAACGATGTATAAAACAACAGATTAACAAGATTTTAAAAGTAAAAATGGAAGATAAGTGAGTGTGTCATTGAATTTATTGCACAATAGCAAAGAGCAGTTGATTCCAAATCTCTAAGACGTCCTTGATCGAGCAAAATGGAGAAATAGTATAAAGTTAATTCATAGTAGAAATGAGGTACATCTGGCCATCCCCGTGTAACGATGACAAAACCGGATTAAAACTGGAACACTACTATCAGTGACACGCCTCTGGTCGAGGCTTCTCAGACACTATCGTTCCTTTGTCAATACCAGTGTTAGTGGTAGCAAGTCGGAGACCATATCTTCCTGTGTTTCGTCCGCCATTCGGTTTCTGTTTTTAGACTTGACTTGCTTCATCGTCGAAAATGTGCTCTCATACACGTATGTATTTCCAAACGCTAAGCGCGTATTTAGTGCGATATCTTTCAGTTTGAGAAATCTATCTTTGCTGACTAATTTCCAGAGGCTTTCTATACAGTCTGTTCCAAAGCCATTAATATTGTACATTTTTTATTAAAAGATGTAATGCTCGTTCTAATTAAAATTACCTACTGTAACACACACACAGCATTAAAGCAATACAGAAAAAGCCCGCTGGCCTTAAAAATTCGGTCCGCGGGACATATGCGGCCCGCAGGCTTGTAGTTGGACCACACTGTTCCAGCAAAGCAATGCGCATTTTTACACCAAGACTGTAAAAGTGCCGTTTACAATGTAGATACAGCAGCGTTTGCTCTGAATAAAGTCTCATTTTCAGTTTATCAGAATCTTCATCAATACTTTCAGAAGTAGTTTTTTCGTGATATTTGTGAATAGCCTACCTCAAGAAGACACAATTAATTTTAAACAAAAGAGAATGCTTTTCAGCTTATTTGCCGCAGAATCAAACATTCGGTTTCCAAACACTCAATGAAATTTCGTATTTATAGTTTCGATTTATTGTTCGAAAATTAGGCATTTCGGTCACTGCCAGACTTCCAACTACTCTTTTTTCATACTTACATTATCCAGGACAACTTCAAATCCTTCCGTCTTCTTGATGATTTTTAACAAATACCTATAAAAGCAAAAGTGCGGTACAAAACTGCACTCGGTGCCTAAGAGGTTGCCCTAGCTAGAATATGTAAGGCAATTGTGTCAAAAGCACCCTACAAGCAGCAAGATCTAAGCAGAGCTGAAAGTCATGTATTTTTTGCAAAAACATCCTGATAAACAACTTCTTTTTTCATAAAATTTTGACATAGCACAAGATTTAGTTTAAATGCTCTCGATTTTGGGTCTGAACCGCAAAAAAGAACCAAGCTTAATTACATGATTTTTATTGGAGAGGTAAGGTAATAAAAATAAATAACTTGGACTTGTTTTCGGCAAAAATCTAATATTTGCTGACTTTACTGAAATTCTACGATTTTCTCCGAAAACGACCTGTTGTTTACGATCTTATTTTTTGCAAAGTCGATGGCTTCAAATCTTTTGCTAATGGCAATAGGTAATCAAAATGGGTTTCTGTTTCTTCTGAAAATGGTAAGCACTTGGTTACATCACACGGTGCCTTGCAAAGGTTATTTGAAAGCAAAGTCAAACTATTGTACTATGAGTGCCAAGGATCTTCCACCACTATTTAAAATACCTGAAAATCTGTAAAAAGAAATAAAGTATGAATCTGTTTGAACCAGTCAGGTCTGTAAACCGTATTTTTTTATGAAGTAGTTGCAGTTTCTATTTTTCATATAGCTTTAAGCACATAGAAAAGGTACATTTTTCAGTGCTAACCTTGATAGTTCGATGCACTTGTCCACGTGCTGCTCAAATCCCTTGTCCCCCTGCGAAATGTGAAACAATGCCTCTTCCTACCTGTTTGCACTATTGTTGTTTTCTAAAATTATGGTGTTTCAAACGTTAAAATATCAAACACTAGCAGTTATTTCAAAGCTAAGTAATTTGTGTTTTTTAAAAAAACGAAGAAATTGCATTTCAGTATAACTTTTTTATCAAACATAGGCAGCCTCCTCATCAGTTCACCTGTAGAGTCGGAACATGATTTTTCTTGCAAAACCACACAACGGTGCTTGACAACATTTAAAAGCGCTCTGGGTCAACATTGTTTAATTTCAAAATAGATTGAAGTTACACGTATTAGGAAATACAGGAAAGTTACACTACCTTTGCCTGTTGTAAAGTGGTTTAGAAAGCAACGTTTTCAAAATTTGACTTCTGTTTAAAAAAACTCTTGATGTTTCAACCACCGAAAGCGATTTTCTTTCAAATAAAACCTTACTTTTGCCCGCCATGCCAACCACAGTTTAAATACATCCACATGACGACCGCATTGGATTGTACTGTCTCCGGTGTCGAAGCTCAGGTCGTAATGTTTATCTTGTTGGAACAGATAATCAGCTTTCATGCCATTGCAGTTTTTCAGTGCATTCTGTAAAAAATCACCACAAATAGCTGCATTCGCTTTGGTATACGACCTCGGTCATGGTGTTAATTTTGTTTAGAGTTGTGCTGTATATTTTTACCATGTCTGTGATTCTTTAAACAATGCGAAAACTTATCCGCCCTCCTCAGCGCTTGATCACCTGGCGCGTTACGTTAGCAAATCAAATTGTGTTTATGTTTGAGAAGTTTGTCAATCAGTTTTTCTTCGGACCATTTTTGTATCACATAAAACGAAATTGGACATCTGCGTTTTGTACAAGCAGTGCACTGGTTTAGAGTTTTTACAAATACACTGTTTGGTAGCAAGGCAAGACTGTTGGTCTTTTGGATCATTTGACCTTATTCCAGGTGTTTTTAATCTATTCCGTTGCACGTATTCGTTGCAGTGTAATTCGCGTTTTCCTGTGCAACGAAAATAGAAGCATGCATGAACCTTTCAGGTTTCAACAAATCTTGTATTTCACCAGGTCAGTGTCAGGCAGCCAGGTTTTGTTCATTGTTGAATTTCAAGATACTTTTTATATGCAAGTCTAGATACTTTTTATATGCAAGTCTAGATACTTTTTATATGCAAGTCTGCTGAAAATTTACCTTGTGCTTTGTAAGAAATGCAGAACACTGCAAAACTACGCCCATCATTTTATGCGGGTTCCACGTGACAGAGTCGGCAAGGTGAATGCCCTCCATAAGATGGCGGTGTTTCTGCGACAACAGAACTGCGCCTCCCCATGCCGCCTTAAAGTACATACATATAGATAAGCACAGTTTATATCACAATAGAGGTGAGTCAAGAGTTAGTGCTATTTCATAATTACCTATACATCGAAAAATGCTATTCTTTTTGCAATTCATGTTGTTGCGTAGCATTTGCCACCAGGTTCAAAATCGAGCAGCTAAGTTCGTTCTTCAGGCAATTTGCCCTGAGGAAGCCTACTTGAATAGTTGGGCGAAACGCCGGCTAACTAATAGCATAAAATCGCCCGAAGAATATACTTATCTACCTATACAGTATACATCTTTAAAAAAAACAGTTGGCTTTTACTGCTTTGTTAACTCACGCGGCATATATAAAATTTTTGTTTGTATGACATGAAAAAACTCCAACGCACGGAAAGAACAAAACCCTCACGTCAACGTGTAGCCATAATCTAGTTTTTCTGCAAATCGCAGAAATCTCCGGGATCCGATCAAACGCTCCGAGAACAGTTGTTCCAGCAGTGACTGAAACGTAAAACGGGAGTTTTCCCTCGCTCGAGGCTTTTGCTATCTTCCGCTGCAGATCATTTGGGTCCATTCGACCACTGCAACAAATGACAACACTCCATCAGCTTGATCGTGATGGATACAGGTAAGGACGTTGCTATTTTTTCAAGCATATCGATTACAAAATATCATGCAATAGCTATTGGTAAGTATTGAACCGACGGTGCAAATGGCAGTATTCACATTTTTTATGCTTGAAATACCTTTCGTCAACTTCAACGTCTATACAGTTTTCCGATCCTATCCCCAGAAGAACAGCCGGTCTTCTGTTTGAGTAATGAGCCTAAAAATCGCAATCAGCATATCAGCCTTTGCCCATTGTAGTGGTTTCCCAGACAAATTGCTTTTGTTTCTCTAAGCACCTGAACTGATAGATCAATGTGCAGTCTCTTTGCTGCATGCAAACGATAGGTTTGCAGTTGCTTTTGTACTTATGCACCGCATTGACGTTGTGATTACGCTTTTATATGATGGATTTAAAGTCCTTTTCTGATCGATTCTCTTGAAGTTGGGTTTGCAAGACTTGATGTCAAAGCAATTGCCCTATTGCCATCATCGATCCAGCTTCCATAAAAATTGTTTCAACTTTTTTCAAGTGAACAATTTGTACAGATTCGTTATTTGCGGTCATATGAAAATGTAACAAATAAAATGTATAGTTTTATACTGTTTTTGGTGAGATGCTGGAAGGTAAAATGCCAAAACACACTTAATATCTGTTTGCCTGGGATTTGATTTGTGATACCTAATTGATTAATTTACCGCTTCGTTTTTTTGAAAGCCATTGACTCACGTGTTTTGATTGAAACATCACCAGCTGTCTTTCTTGTCGAAGACCCTTTTCTTTGACTTGAGGAAGTGCGCATTGTCTTGCCAACATAGCGCTGTACAAGTTGCTTATTGTACCACCTAAAAATAAATTGCGTTTTAAAAAATGAGCTTAAGATATTTCAGTCGATTTGTCTGCATGTTCGATAGCATTGCTGCAACAAAGACAAGATTAAATTTCTGTGTTCTTTAACTTCTTTCTCTCATTGCTTTGGGCTGGAAAAAAACAAAAATCATCCCACCAAAATACACACATCGGCAAACATCAAATTCAAAAGTGCCAATGTGTGGGAAAAAGTAGAATTAACCAAGTAGACTTTTGTACACCAATTAGCCGTTGCCTTTCTAATTGTACTGTGCCCGTTAAAAATGTACCATGGGAACCCGATGTTTGCTAAATAAGTCAGCGTCTCAAAACTACTGCAATATCGCTCGCAAAGGGTCGCCTCAAGGTCACCATGAACGATTGGGGGAACATTTTTCGCCTGGAACCGTCACTGGCCACATGTCTGCTAACAAGATAAGCATCATTTTTCAAGTATAGCTGACATCTACCAATTACTGTCTTCCCAAAGTGTTCAACTTAATCCCTGCGAAAAACTTATAAAAACAACCAGATATAACTTTTTTTCTATACTTCCGTCAACCACCACTATGATATTGTTGTTAATATGGTATACGCTATAGATTACCAAGTATGCTACAAGCAGTAAAAACCAACGTCATACCAGGAGAGAATGTACCATCGCCTTCTTCCCATCCAATTATTTCGCGCATTTTGCGCAGCACCATGTCCTCCATCAAAACGAAAACCGGAGCAATCTCGAAAGTAAACCTAAAAAATTTACTTTAAAATTACTGTTTCCTTTTTGTAGCCGTCGCAGTACAACGTAAGCCGAGTAGTTGTAATAGTGAAAAAAACACACATCAAGTAGTGTGAAGCCAACAGCTAAAAAATAATTACAGCCTGAGCGTAGTATAGGTCGTAAAGGGTAAACAAGAGATGAGAAATATGGAATTTGCAGCGCTGTATAAATTGTGTGGACCAGAAATGACAAAAATGCGCAAGAATCTAGGAAATATTGGCAAGACTTCGTAGTTCGTAGTGTGTTGGTGTTCAGTTGAGAATCACTGCTAAATTGTCGTCGACCCACCTGGCCTCTCCCACCAAAACTGCAAAAGTAATATGCTTAGCTGAATTCTACATGCCCCGTTTAGGCAAGATCAGCGTTAACGGATTCTTTAATCAAATCGAACGATTGCATGCTGGAGAAAGCATTCAAGCCACACCCAAACAACTGCAATAATGAAGCAATGGGATTACCGATTAGTCTAGCAAAACAGCACGCTTCGTCATCAAATACCTGTCCGTTCACAATAGATTTCTCATTAATCTTTCAGGACTAGTCGGTGTTTTAATTACGCTTTTCGTACGCACGTCGCTTTTAATGCTAAGAATCCTGCCTGAACATATTTAAGCTTTATCTTTAAGACTTAGGGTAGAGACCAAGCTTCCTACGGATACCAAATCTTTTCCCATTAAAACCCGAAATATCGATTTATGATGAACAGCTTTTAGCGTATGCTGCAATTGTGTTTTCCTTCGAAGTGGTTCCAGGTGAGGCGTTGGGTTGCTTTAAGGTTGACTTGCATGCAGGCGTTGCTACGATTTGTGAAAAGGTAAACAAAAATTTCAAAGGATAACGAGACGAACAGACCTACAGGATAGCACAATTTTTGGAAAAAATGTAACTCTTCCGAAGTTAGTTTTCCCCAGTAAAACACTCTTCACCGATATAAGCAATCCAGCCAACCACTAGGCCTTGCAGTTTACCACGCTGATGTACCCCTAATCGTTTTTTCACTTGATTTCACAGTCATATCTACATTTTAATATTTTCTGTCTACATTTTAAATAGACTTTTCCTGCGTTTGATGTAAATACTAACAAAGCAGTGCTGAAGCTGGTTAGTCAATCCATTACGAAACGTTTTTGCGATTTGCGTTCAAGTAAAACGTGACAAGACATGATAAGAGACTGAATTATTTTCCGATCTTGCACCGCCAAATGGAAGCAAACGCCCCTAACCCGATATTTCCGTAACTTCCGTGCAATCTATCCTGTGCCATTCGATGGCAATCCTTTGACCCACCGCATAGATTTCAGGCTATTACAATCAAAAATACAAAAAAAACGAGGAAAAAAGGCATAGTCTGAGCGCTTGTCGTCCTAGAAATTGCACATATTGCTATGCAAAAACAATTTTGTAATTGCTTACATGTTTGTGTTAGCAGTTGCAGTCAGCCATTCTGCAGCGAGAGACACAAGATCAAGTCCACTGCTTAGTTGATTGAAATAACGCGGATGACCTGTCAAAGTTCCAAACGCTTATGATCTCACAGAATTTACCCCTTTATAGTTTTGTTTACACTCTCTTCTTCTTACCGAAATTGNAGGTTGGTTTTGAGTTGTGGACACGGAAACTTCACGGAATAAAAAACGACATCAATNTTACCTGTTTTGACTCCGTATTTCAGAGTATCTCTGCAGTCTACCAACAGTTGTTCCAAAGATTCTTGTTCGCCAGTTAGCTCCAAAGAAAATCCTGAGAAAAAGCAGCTGAAATTCATTCGAAGGCAGAAAAAATGTTTACAAAGGTTTTTAATTCATATTATTACTTTACACTTGGTGATGTTTTTTCACAGAGAACAATGGGCCCGTTTTTGCTATTGCTAAATCTCCCAAATACATTAAAAAACATTGCCTTCAACAAAGAGTGGAATGAGGTAAGTTGTTACCTTCAACATCTTGGAGTAACTGGTGAGGGTGATGAAAGTCCACAACTTTTGACCTGCGGTCATTGGTTTGGCAAATGTACCGAAACAACATTTCAAAAATATCTTTCAGGAAAGCCTGTGTTGTTTGATATTCCCCGGTGTAAGGTAATAAATCTGAAATGCATTTGATAAAATGTTGCGTCGCTCTATATTGACATTTTTAGGCTCTCACGAAGCATGCCAGAATTAATGAAAAGATTTTATCAAAATGGTGTTGTTGAATATTTTTTGTATATTTTTAATTTTTAAAGTTTACTAAGAGCTCTAATGCATTATTCGCAAACAATGCAATAATGATTTTGCTTTTCGTGATGCACTCTTATTCAAACCTAATTTCGTGCTACTCGACATAATGCAAAATAACAATCAGTTGTCATTAGGCATGGAAACATTATGACAATCTACATGATTTAATGGACAATTTACTGCAAAGGAACTTTGAAAATAAAAAAAAGCAATAAAAATATCATGACGACCATATTCAGAAACCTAAATAAAAATCACATGAAAGATTACTAGTATATTTCCGGAAAAGATCTAGAAAGTTTTTTGATATAAAATGTCGTTTCAGTTTGCCAATCGTTTGTTTCAGTATTTTAAAATGGATCCTTTAGTTTTAAAAAATAAGCAAGTTTTATTCTCTTTTTCTTTAAAACGGTTTGTGGAATACTTCTTTTGTTGAGAAAACAATTGTTAAACCAGAAGTTTCTCTCTTTGGAAGAAAAGTTTTTTCAACGTACAAAATATACTAAGTGAATGTGTTGAACAGTTTGTTTTTCAATATGTTTTCACAAATGCAACATGATTTAATGGATTTTGTATCCAGCACTGCAAACTATTCGTTGCGATCCGTCAAGATTTGTTCTTTAAATAATTGGCTGCTTCATTAAAGTTAAAAAGAGGTGTGAGCTAGGCGGGCATAACTTAGCTTAAGGGGGACCACTGGTCACCGTAGGGGGGCCGCTAACCAACTCTTGGGAAAAAAGTTAAAAAATGATAGTGAATCCGGATGTCGTGGATGTCTATATCAGCTAAAAAATGACAACTCCCCGAAAAACGCAGAAACAACAACCTACTCAAAACCAAAATAATATTAACAGCAGAATGTCAGCTAAAGGGGGTCCAGTTTTTACATTTTGCTTCCCAGGGGAAGCGGTTCGCCCCCCTGCCACCCTCGTCAGTTATGCCACCGGGCAATACATTAACAAACACAGAGTGAAAAAGTTTTCGTTAAAGATTTTTGGTTTAAAAAAATGTTTTAAAAAGAATAACCACCTAGGAACCCACTACGGTTGTTTCTAAATTTCAAAAGATGAATGACCAGAAAACTGAGTGGCGTTACAGATTTATTAGAGACTTCTACGTAAAATAGAAGTCATCCTTTGAATTTCATCCAGATTACAACATTAGGTTGACTTATCCTCAGGTAATAGACATTCAAATTTCCACTTGGACGCAATCCGGCCTCGACGTGCACCATCAGTTTCTCTAATTAACGCTGTAACTTTGCTGATAGGCACTTAGCAACAAATCAAGGCAAGTACAGATGCACTGCACATGGTAAATCACGTTGTACTTACGTTTCATGTCATCTCATTTATAGCTAATAAAATAAAAAATTTCCTCAACTTTGCAAATGATCCGCTAAAGTTTATTTGCTGTATCAAGCGTGTTTTGAATGCAATTAAAGCTTTGCACTGAATCTAATAAATTTCAAGTCGAACAAACGTTTCATTACCTTCAGTCTGAATGCCTACGTTCAGGTAAACGATACCATTTGTAAAATTCATACATTACAACGCAATTACAATTTCATCGTAATTAAATAACAACGCATTATTGACGTAGTATTCGGTAAATGTAAGTATTTTCCAGTGACATACTATTTTCATTACCGCATCACAAGAATCTGTCGACAAAGTTGTATAGATTTCTTCTTGTGGAATGTCCGTTGGGTTTACAATACATACCATTTTTTGACTGAAGGAAATGCAGATATATGATCAGTTTGCTCACTTATACTTAGACACCAGACATCGTCAAGCAATGTGTCTCTTGGTGGTACCAACTTGCTAACTAAGTAGCACAACTTTGCTCACCACAATTAACACAATTTTTGCACCAGTCAACCCATGAAAAAAGCGCAATGTAGTGCCATTTTGCTTCAGTTTTTGTCATGTTTCTACATCCTTTTTGTTCACTGCTAATTTTTATGCAGAAAAATCATAAAATGCGATTATTTCATTTAGCGCTGCAAGAAAGATAAACACCGTTCGATTGACTACCATATTCCACAAAAGCGTCTGCAGCCGAAAACGAAAACTATCGCTTATTTTCACAAGAGTCTTATTAGTTTTGGAAAGAACGGCTACTGAGATAACCAAATTTCTTCGACTATATCAAGCGTTTTAGGTAAAATGTAAGATATCAACTGTCAGCCATCGACCAGGGACATCTGGGCAAGTCTGAAATGCCTCCAAGAAGTTTCAAGGTCGATGACATATACCATCTTCTATAGGCTCTTTACCCAACTGTTAAAAAGGGCATTGTCTTATGCGTTTTTTTCAGCCTTTGTTGCAAGCCGAGAAAAATAATATAGAAGTAAAGACTGCTGTGTTTACGAAGGACTTAGAAAAATACCGAGTTCGTGAAGATTAGGTGGTTCAAACGAAACGCTACCAGACTCTTCAGATGATTTTTGGGGATTTGAGACTCAATCTTACCTCTTCTGGCTGTTTCAAGTTCATCCGGTGGTGAAACGCAGCAACGCGGTATGTATGCAACCACGCATTACACGGCAAAAAACTCACCTTGGTAGTGTGCTCTGCCCAAATCGACATCATCTTTTACTTCGTGCAGACACTCCGGAGTCTTTTTTATTTTGTGGGCATCAGCTGTCAAAAAAGTTTTTACTTCGTACTTCGAAAGGTTTCGTATTTCAATTGACATGTTAAAATTTGGCGACATGATCATTAGGCGCCATCACTGATTGATGAAACGTCGTATTTTACAACCAGTNTGGACTGTTTCTTCTTTAAACTGCTTGGTAACCAAAACTGCCNCAAAGGCTAATGACTCTNACCATGTCGTTCTCAAAAGATGTAAAAAATGAGAATGTTGGGATTGACTTTGCTTGCAAAAGAAACTGTGCAAATTTTTCAAAGGACGTAGTTGTAGGTTAATCGTGCTGGTGTTAATTATTTGTCTGCGTAAAAAGTATTGTAATTTGTAAGCAAGTGACTTGTTGATAGGAATAAGCTTATGTGTCATAATTTTCTGTACAATGTGATGCTGTTCAAGCCAAGGATATGGGCTTTATACAGTATTTACAAGTTTAGAAATTAAATACAAAATGAATCATACACGTCTGTACCACACAAGCGCCAACCTATTAATAAAAAATGACTACAAGGGAATTTTCTGGGAACATACTGAACAAAAAATGTGGTAGTCTAAGGATTGGTAAATAACGTAAAATAGCAGTTGCATGCACACCAAAGTTGATTTTATGGATACTGTTATGGCTTGAAAATAACTTTTACTCCAACATTTATACGCTACTTTTGTTGAGTCCAACGCTGCTCTCTTTCAGCCACTGCTTCTTCATTATCCTTGCGTATCCGTAAAAATTAAAAACAGCTGTGAAAAACTGAACGTCTGTAAAATTGTTACAATGACCGCCGCACTCGCCTACGAAAATACAACAGATACTTAACTACTTCTCGTGTGGTATCATCAAAATGTTTAAAACATGGTATTTCCCTCACTGCGTTATTTTTTTCTCCCAGCTTTGATGCCCCATTCGAAGCTTTACCTCAGATATTATGCTGTAGCAGGCTACGTGATAACCAAAGGTTTGCTGACAGTGTGATGAAAAACGCGATTCAACTGTACAATTTCTTCAATCGATTTCGCATCTGGTGAGCTCCACAGCTAACCATTATATATCGGACTGGTGATGCAAATTGGAACCAGATTGAAGAAGGCTGTCAAAAGCGTGGTTTGAAGTCAGAAAGTTTTGATCGTGCAGTAAACCTCAGCTGCTTCCACGCCGCCTAGACTAAACTCCACAAAGTTATGAATACTAGCCTACTTTAAAAATATAGGCATCTTTATTGAAAACTGAAACTCCTCTTTTTGGAGTCTTCTCCGCACAGTCAGTAACTCTGCTTTTTGCCCATCTCTGGTCGGTTGTAAATCATCACGTTAAAAACAGCAGTTTGGAGACTTGCACTGGTTGGTTGCTCCATTTGCAAATACAGTGTGTGTTTTTAGTCGTTTCCTTTAAACTGCGTTGCTCCCTTTTACCAAAGACTAAGTTTCACAGCATTTCTGTTTGTGACATTGGTAATTTGTGGGAACAAACACACTCCCTATTGAAAAACATTTTCAATGTGAAAATCACCAGTGAAATCAACTTTCAAGTGCTTCTTGCAAAGTTCCAAAACTTTTGCAATATCGCAATGTGCGCAAAAGACATTTGCATCCCTACACTTTAAAAGCGAACGACTTTTTTTGCATGTACACGGCGTACAGTTTGCCCACCAGATCGTTTCAACGTGCTCATGAAATTGTTCTTGACATATCATCTTCCTATTGTGACTGCGCGTGGTTTCAAACTTCCCAGGAGACAAATATGACGCATGTCCAATTAAGGGGAGCAAGAAATTTATATTTCCTATTCCGTTTTGTATCGACGTTTCGATTGCCTATCTCTCCGTCTTCTGCAGGTAAACAAACTACGCAAATAAGTCGATGCTTCGTCAGAAGCTTTTGTAACGTTCTTTGTGCCGCTTATTTTCTTTGCATGGCCCCGCTGCTTCGCCAAGCGTATCTGCCAAAACTATTTGATTTTCCGTATTTCGATTTCCTCATCTTTACAATACACTTTTTCATTACAAAGAATGTTTCAACTATTCACTGCGATAGTTCAGCAGGACATAAAGTTCGCACGTCAGCACCAAACCATTACATCTGAAAGCGATATTTCGTGATGAAACCGCAATTACCTGGTAATATGTATTGTCCCATAAGTGTTTGTCATTTTCAGTGTGTTTAAAAAAGGACGGCAAGCATTGCATGAAAACATTTTCTGATTTGTAAATGATCAATAATACATGGTTGTGATGCTTGTTGCTTCCCGTGCCTTTCAGATGTTGTTTGTAAATGTGGAAATAGATGACCATAAACATTCCACGTACACCACTCCATTTCTTTGATAAGTTTTGTTTGCGTGGACACTCCCTGTTTCTTTTGTAAATTCTCTTTCGATAGCAACCTTTATGGATTTCTCCGTTCGAAATTTGCTAAAAGCTCCATCACTATGGCTCTTGGATTTGTTCTAATTTGAAACAAATAGTGTTTTTCAAATTTAATCGATCCACAAGATTTGAGAATTTCTGTTGTATTCATATTTGCCTGCTTTTTTTGGAAAAAGGGGGAAGGATCGAAATGTTTCTCTCGAAAAATTCATATCGAGGGAAGCAGCCATTCACGCACTGCACAGACACATGTCAACGGTTTCAGCATTACAGGCTTGTACCAAGGATTTAAATGACATGTTGCGTTACAAAAATAATTGCAAATGCATGCGGTCAAACATTTCCCAAGGTTGTTACTTCTCAGGAAGTGGTTTTGTTGCTGTATACAGGAAGTGGTTTTGTTGCTGTATATAAGTGGTTTTGTTGCACACAAGCTCCAAATAAGGGTTGCAGCGGAATAATCGCGTCTTTTAAAAATGAAAAATTAGTTATCCCTTTTCAAAACTGAATATTGTGATCTAAACGATGTTGACCGTTATAAGATGGGGGCACTGCTATGAAAAAAGCGGGCAACATTGGCCACAATCATTACCAAAACATGCAGTTTTCTTGAAAAGCAAAAATTGCGCTGTTGATGATGACATCAGACTAAAGTCTTGCGACCAGTGTTCCCTGGGCCCAACTGCGTCGTACCACCAGACCATTTGCGCAGATCTCATTCTCGCGCACTGGCAACATCTAAATCTCATATCTTATATATATATCGCATAGCGCTTTT
>JGI24158J21664_10003629_pt1 | contig 19493 bp, 14 predicted proteins | sample Ectturendosymbi3_FD_21664 | JGI IMG/M metagenome (IMG submission 21664) | reverse complement strand
CAAAGATGGGGTACATTTCTTTACCCTCAAATTTGAATGGTATTATAGGTATAACATATTATTATTGTGTATTTCTGAATATAATATTGCATGATGCAATAAAAACAATTAAAAATAAGGTTTTTCCATTTTCCTTAAAAAAAGAACAAAATCTTGTTTCTTTAAAGAAAAACAAAGAGCAGGTGGGCTGTTTTTTTAAAAAAAAAACGGGTTTCTCTCAACCCTACATGTAAACCAATAATTTCAGTCCGGGCGTTGACGCTTTGTCAGACCGAGTAAAAACCGGTCAGTGATTAATATTTCATATTCGCGTTCGTTTGCTGCGTTCTTTTTCAGTTCCGCTTCCACATCCGTGGAATGTGCAAACGGAAAGCTGGCCTGGTCTCGCCTGTACTGCGCGTTTCAAATCGGGAAAGTTATTTGAATCATTCCTTGCCACTGTTAACCGTTGATTGCGGTGAGCGACGCGACCACCGCGCCAGAATTGAAAGCGATGTTTTTTACCGTCCCGGAAAGATTGCTCGGCTACGCTGTTGTCGTACAGCATGCCGCGCCGAAGTGTTTCGCCGACTACTTTGCACTCAAAACGTACAATTAGCGTTTGTCGTATTGTTGGATTTGCAAACCAGATTTTTCAAATAGGATCCGATGTTAAGAACACCACAAAACCACTCACATCAACTTTGCGCGTGACTAATTATCGATCGGGTGTAAACGTCAAACGGACATGGCGACTCAGCGCTTTCCCTTGTTTGGCGCTATGCATTCTTACAGCATCGTTCGCCATGTTGCGGTGCGACCTCGTTTAAGAGCAGTTGTTTATGGTTTTGTGACGGTTGATGTTTTTTTGTTTAGGTCGACGGAGGAGGTCTTTGGATTTTTTATCGCGCTTGCGTTCACTGCCGACGCAGTCAAAGCAACAATAGCCAGTGAGTTTTTCAAAGCAGAACGTTTTGTTCACTTACCACTAGTCAGTAAAACAATGCACAACATTTGTATTTTGCAGATTTTGAGAAAAACTACAACTTCCTGCCTGGTACGTCGGTTTTGCTGTGACGTTATAGCTTGTAGCGAAATTTCTATCAAACTCAGTTGCTTAGTACAAGCCGTAAACAACCTCAGCAATTATAAAAGGAGGTTTAGGCAATCATCAGATGAATTTTATGTCGCAATAAAATGCTTTTTTGTTGTTCACAGCTTGGTTTCTTGGACGAGCCATATATAACGGGTCCGAACACCATCACTTCGTTTTTTTCACTCTTGTTTACCGTAGATAAAAATCTCAACGAAGAGCATTTTTTCTGCTTAGCATGGACAACACGATAATATTTGTTGGGATTAGGTTATACTGGTGCTAAAGAATTCATTTCAGATTTTTCTATACGTGTGTATTTGCACTTTGCAGTGCACGCGCTTGAAAATATAACCTCCTCTCCCATTTATCAGAGCTTGGAAATATCACCGCGACCATGTCTCCCGTGAACATAACTTCCACGACTGCCGCATATTACGCGAAGAACTGCGACAGCAAGGAACTCTGCTACCGGCCCGAGAACTCCATTCTCTTCCTTGCCTTGATGCTCGGCACGCTGTGGCTCGGCATAACGCTCCTTAAGTTTGATCAGTCGTAAGTATATTGTCTCCGTTCTTCTGCAGTGTAACTCCGGCGTATCTCCGGGTCTGGGGATGAAAAAGTCGAATAGGTACTTAAAGAGTTTGAGCCTGTAAAAAAATCGATATCAATCATATGATGATGGGATAAACGTCAACCGGATGTGCTTCCGAGTTTTTCGATGGCTGCTCAAACAAAACACGTGCGCAATGGTCTGCACGTACGGTACATGTTTGTGACGTAACAGTACACTGATCAAGATGTTTGTTTTCTATGGTTTAGCATTTGGTTGTTGCCGAATTAGAGTTTCGCGATTTTGTTTTTTCAAATTAAAACTTGTGTTCTTGCGAGGCTACAATTCTTTGACACGGACCGGAAGAAGAATGTCTTCTTCGAGTTGCAATTACGTACTTGTGTGTTACTGCTCAACAAAATCACAAATGCTGACCTGTGCAAGACAGTTACCTTTTTGCGCCGTTGTGTGAAAACTTGGAAAACCTACTCAGTAAGACATTTTGCGTTGCAGGCAGTTTCTTTCCGCAACCAAAAGAGAACTGCTGGCTGATTACGCTCTTCCGCTCGCCGTCATCACCTTCACGTTGGTTGGAGCTCTTGGATTTAATGCTATCGAGCGTACGTAACCATTTCTTAATAGGAACGCAGTCAAACTCAGTCAACTTGGCAGAAGATACGTGCTTGCGGCCACGACGTCAACCTCCAAGACAGTACATTTAACGCCGAGTTTTATGAGAACCCTTTGTTAAATTGCGAGATGTGCACCAGTGCTGCTTTGGGCGTAAGAGATGAATAAATTCGCCACAGCGGTGTTCTTATCACCAGTCGGTTTTGAGTAGCACGTGTCAAGAAGCGGTGGAATTCCATCATTCTAGCACCCTAAACATCACGCTTAAATTGCCTTAATTCTTTTTTGGCAGTGGTGAAAAATGTATCACGATTGTGTAATGGCTGCTCCCAATGTGCTCCCAAACTGACCAGTCCAGTTGATGAACAGTAGTGATGACGTGCAAAACCCAAAATGTAGATTTATGATTTCGGAACCAATGGCCCACAACAGTTTCGAAATTCCAAACAAAAATTCCAATCACAACAATGTCACGATATTTCCACTTAANANTTNCNNTCAGCTGTTTTTAGATATAAAGCATCAGATTAAGGAAAATTATCCCAGCAGCAATCCTGGTTAATNACTATTGCGTTTCTTATTACAGAGGAGCAGTTCAACTACNNTCCCAGTAAGGCAGTATTGATTATTCCTCCTGTGCATANGCTGCCAGCTCTAGCCCACGTCGGTGCCATGGGGCTGGGACTTTGCCTGAGTTGCCTTTTCTTCGTTGATCAGAACGTCACCGGCGCTGTGGTCAACGCCCCCCAGAACAAGTAAGTCCCCATCGTCGGCCATTTCTGCAGTCTGGAATATTACGTTGAGGTGTTTTTTTATCTGTTTCGTTTTTGCTTCCGCCTTTTTCTAGTGAGGATGGAATCGGCAGAAAAAAGTTTTCGCAGGTAAAATTTAACGTTTCAGGTGTATATCTGAGTTGCGCGCTATCATAGTCGTACACGATTAACTTTTCAAGCTTGTTCCCTTGATCCAAAGAAACTGTTGGTTTCTTCTGCCCTTCAGGCCTGTCGCCAGGGTTTCGCAACAGGGGGGAGGCAAAAAGCCACAAGGGGGGAAAATCCCTCAACATACAATATTGGATGTATGCAGCAACCGGGGGGCAAACATGAAATGGGAGGCGCAGATTTTAAATGGGGGACCGAGCACCACTCCCCCCTCGCTGGTGACGGCCCTGCTGCCCTTGGCCACCACCAGCGTCCGCGGGGCATTCACCACAGAGGCAGGAAGTTCTTTTGCCGAGTACTGAGAAACCTGTTTTTTAGATTGCAAAAAGGCTCAGCGTATCACTGGGACTTGATGGTGGTTGGTCTGATCAACATTCCACTGTCGGTGTTCAACCTGCCCTGGGTCCACGCTGCTCTGCCTCACTCGCCGCTTCACGTTAAAGCTCTGGCGGATGTTGAGCAGCACGTGTCTAACGTCGGGACAGTGTCTGACGAGTGAGTGGAATCGGTTTGCGACCTGATCAAAAATCAGGCACTTTCGTGTTTCTTGTCAACTTTGTGTGAAGTCATTCCATTCCGGCACGAAAACTCCCGTACTCCCAAAGCTGCGTTTGATTGCTTTGAACGTTAACTACTATCGTTCGAAACTCGTCTTTGATTGCTTCGTTTGGAGACTTGGCACGTTATGCCGTTGCACTTCCACGAGTGGAATTGCGCAATCCGTGCTGCGTACGCGTGAACTTAGTTCTTGCGTGTTGCAATGTATGACGTATTGGTTGATATTTACCATCCTCGTGCAGGCATGCCATGGGACTGCTGTACAAAACCAAACGAAGAAGGTAGCTTAAGCTGCTGTAACATTTAGTGGACATGTAGATCTGCTGTAGGCCATCATGCTAATGCACCTGGAGAGAACGTAGCGTGTGCGTACCTATCTTAGTAAACCAGATGCACTGTCTGGTTTAAAAGCGTTAATTTTTCCTAACATGCTTTCTTATCATTGGTGTAGTGCGCTCTTGCTATCAAGTGTTGCCTTGCAGTAAGCAGTGTTTGTCTTGTACGTTGTCAGGGTTTGAAGAAACCGCTAACCAGATTTAGGGAGAAAAGAATTAGAGGTTCTTTTCACGATCTTTTGCTACACGTTTAGCCACACTTGTGTGAGGAAAACTGTCTTTATTTAAGGGAAAAACGTTTCAAGTGATTTTGCAAGAGACCCCTGTTGGTCTGTACTTTTTTTTAATAGAGTTGAACAAACTCTTCGGGCTTCTCAGCGGTGTGGTACCTCATTTCTTTGTGCAACTCGGTAGATTTTTTCTGATTCATCGCGCGTACACTTCATGCATCACTAACATCACGTTTACAGTACATAGCAGACCCCAGCACGTTCATCACGAAAAAATTTTTATTTTTGTCGTGGTGCTGCATTGACTAAATTTGATATTTTAGCCTGCAAACGATCCTGATATGTAAGTTCAAGTGCATTGGAAGTTCCAAATGTGCGATTTTGGTCGTTGCGATATTTTCAAAAAACACTGTCTTTTAGGGTTGCCAGATGTGTTTTATAAAATACCGGCTTTTTTGTCAACAGTGACAGATAACTTATCGAAAAAATAATAGAAATAAGGCGTAGGCCAAGTTATTGTAGTTATTAGTGAACACTGCGCATTCAAACAGCCTATCCAATATCTTTGCCATTGGCGAGAGTAACAATCATTGAGGTAAAAGCTTTATCCGAGAGATTAATATCTGTACATTAATCACGGTCACGATGAAAACTGCTTTGTACGAAATTTAATAAGAAAACACCGAATCAACGGAAATTGGCAAGATTTAACAACACAAATTCTCATTCTCTGTTTTTCACGAAGCGAGCGCGGCGCATTCCACTACAGCTAACTCCGCAAATATGATGCGTGCAACAAACGTTGATCGCGAGCCGCCTCAGGCTTGAAACGCTGCACTTATTGCGAAGCGAGCGCGGCGCATTCCACTACATCCCCCTCTCTTGAAAGAAACATCAACGGATAACAAACATAAAATCAAAAACATTGAGGCAAGCGATTACCTTAAGTTATAAATTTAACCCATCCGGCGCTTTTACTTCCCGGCCATAGCGTGTAAATACTGCACCATCATCACGGGCAGCATGAGGTTCACTCGTCGCTACAATGTCACGCTCTTCCTGTCCATTTATATGATTTTCCTGCATTCTTCTGCAATAGCCTGTAGTGGTTCAGACAACAACTCCACCTGCGCTGATTTCACGGTTAATCAAAAAATGCTCATGTGGATCATGTACGGTTATGGTAAGCATGACTAAACATAGGAACAGAAGAAAACAAAGACTGAGTATTGTTAAGCTGCAAGGAGTAATAATTTGCCCCCATTTTGGACTTAAAAAAATTTCCCAGATTATATTTTAATTTGAGAAGTCAAATTATAATTTGAGACGTTTACGTTGTTTTTTTGGAGTTGGTTTAGCCACAGATTTTCAAAATACTGGCTTCTTACCGGCCTCTGCTAAACCAGCAGTAACATACCGACCATCTGGCAACCCTACTGTCTTTGCAACCCTAGGCTTACATAGCGTTCTGGTTGTCGCACTGTTTGAATGTCCGTCACTTCATTATAAGCAGACGTGATTGCGACGTCAAGAGTGAAACCGGTAAAAAGTCCGTCGACACAACGAGTATCGTTCTATTGATCTTGACAGAATCGTGAAGGTTCGTGAAACTCGTCTGACCGGCATCATCTCTCACGTTCTCATCGGGCTTTCTTTGCTGATCATACCTTACCTCAGATACATTCCCATTGCTGTATTGCAGGTACGGGTAATTGTTTGCCAAACCTTGGAAGCATTTTGCTTGGCAAGCTGCATGTAGCATTGCGTTTTCCTTCGTTTTTCATGGCAATTTTATGTTTAGTTTAATCCCGGACCGACTATTTAATGTTTTCATTGCAGATTGCCGGTACGCGTTTTTTACGTTTGCTGAAAGAGTTTCGTGAAATTACTGGTATGGCTATTTTTACGTTTATACTTAAAGAGCTCAAGCATAAACGTTGCAGGTCATCATCAGCTCTGTCTTCGACACGGTGCCTAATTCCGCTTCTGTCAATGTGTTTCAGGGCTTGTTCATGTACTTGGCCTTTTCTTCCTTCATTGGAAACCAGATGTTCGACAGGATGCTCCTCTTCCTCATGGAAGGCGTAAGTTCAGTTTGTTGCAGTCGTTGTTTGCTCACACAGTGACGCTGCCGGAAAATGTCGTTGAGGCGTCCTCTAGCGGTTAAACATTCGGAGGACTCGCGTTACTTGCGGGCGGTGATCAGCAACCCGTTCGCAGTTGTGAGCTGAGCAAGTAACGACGTGCGTGTCTTCGCACAGAGTTCCTACCCTCCAAACCACTACGTGCGCAAAGTTCCGCAGCGAAAGATCCACATCTTCACTCTGTGTCAGATCGCCATGCTTCTGGTTGTGTCTGGGTTTGGGTTCGCCGAGCAGTACTACTTCAAAATGATCTTTCCCGTGGTCATTTTGCTTCTCTTGCCGATCAGGTTAGTTTTCATAGCTGCCTGCCACGTGTTAATCGGGAGAATTTAAAGACGAAAACTTCGTGTGTTCGAACGCCAAGTGAATAATTTTAAAATTCAAGGTTACCGCATGTCAGACGAAATATTGAAGAGTTGTTTTGATGTTGTTACGTATTAGTCGTGGTACCCTCCTTCAGTAGTAAGGACACCGATTTTCCTGACATAACACGATGCCACTGCCAGACATCTGNCGTGAATTATTAAATACGTTTGGTTCAGAGAGGGTTGTTTTTGAGAAGAATGAAGCACTTTTTAGAGCATTTGTTTTTAACCTGGTTGCGACCCTTGGCGGGTCGGGAGCGTTATTTATGAGCGATCGCAAAGTAGAGATGGGAAAGCTCATTGAGTTGAGCTTTCATTTCGATTAGACGACGAAAGTCGTGCGCAAGGGGTCGTTAGTTTATAGTGGGTTGCTGTTGAAGGCCATGGTGCAAAAAAAAAGGTTAACCCCTTTTTTCAGACGACCAGAACAACCACGCTTATAACCTTACGCAATTTTCTGCCTGCTTATACCATTGAAGTTTGTCACTGTTATAGGACCACTGCAATATTTCAGTAGTTTATCCACGGATTATATACTCTGCCGTACACCACAGCTAGTTGAAGCCGCATTGTTTCATAAACTGACTTCAAAAACACACTACCTTTACGTCAAACTGAAGGCTCGTCACGCTGAAATGAGTCATTGCGTGCAATGTCGCTCGCAGATTTTCTAACCAGTGAAGCATGATTCTTGTTGTTGGGCCGGTATTTCACCTTTTGTCGAAATTTTGCGCACTTACGCGCTTTTTAACGAGTCCAATCGCAAGGTTTGTAACTTTTTTAGTTATAAGCGTTGCAATACTGGCAGTTCGGAAACTTCACACCTTGGAAAGACGGAGATTGAGGATACGTCCGCAACTTTTATTTTCATACCTTTTAAGGCAGTACCGTATAGCGAGAGTGAAGCTCGGCCTTCCTATAAAACCGAACTTGACAGAAGTTGCTTTCATTGCAGGCACATGCTTCTTCCTCTGCTGATCGAGCGGAAGTATCTCAACATCCTGGACAGCTGAGCACCTGCCCTGAACATTCTGCAGCACGTACAGTGCACTCGAGGCAGACCGTGCGATGACGGTTGACGCTCTAATACTACATGCTTCATGGCTCTTATGCTGATCGCGGCTTCCTTCGACTAACGTTCTATTAACCCGCGGTGCCATTAGATTTCTGCGCTGTGCTTCGGCAATCATCTTTCTTTTTCTTTTTTACTTATGTTGAGATTTCGCGCACTAAGGTGCCCATCAATCCTTGCTTTTGTGTTCATGCTCGCTTTGACGTTTCACCAGAGAAGATGTAGTAGTTTTTAGCCGCGTCTTATCGCAACTCTCGACTGCAATCCGTTCAATGTACTGTTCCCGTTTCTTTTCATCCCTGTCTGCAGCAAAGACGCCAACCCAGAGCTGTAAATAGCAACATTTTCCGCTTAAGAAAACGCAAGTTTTTGACTGGGCCGGGAGGAGGGATGCTTAAAGAGTATCTGCTTCATGTGGGACACACTTTCGCGTTCACACTCCTTACCCATTTCCACACACCGAGGTTTACGATGCTTGAAGTTACTCATTCCTGTGCGGTGTAGGTCTTCCCTGGTGTCACCCCTGGTTTGATCTCAGCATCGCGCACGCCTTGTAGTCAACTTACGTGGCGACTGTTCTTGGATCTCTATGATTTTTGGCAAACCTTGTACAAAACCTTCTTATTTTCTTTGTTTTCATTGGGATTGAGTTACAGTGGCGATGCTTGGTGTGTTGAGCTTTTCTGCGGAAATCCCAATTACTACTAACATTAAAACGTTTGCTTTCTTGCCAACTCCAGTAACAATTGCCCTTGCTTTAGAAATACAAAAACCGCCTTGTACATCCAGTGTAAAAATCTTTCCATGCTTGACTTGGTTTTGAAGGACAAATTAGTCGTCCACGTTGTTCCCGAAACTTACAGCACATATAATGGTGAACTAACTGTAATGACATAACTGTTAAGTTTCAATGGACACCACGTTGTGCTTTGACCTCAGTTCGCTATGACCAGTTTCTACAAGAGTTCATTTCTATTCGTTGAAAGCTAGATCCCAAAGCATCTCTAACTCACGCCCACTGCTTATAAGCAATTTTCATTGGTTAACAACGGCTCGTGTCTTCCTCAGTCGGTGTATATCTTTCTTGTTTGTCATTAATGTTTGAAAGCAAATCAAATTGCCTACTTTTATCGCGTGCTGGCACTTTTTGCATCAATCACATGCAAGTCAGGAAATATAATAGTCTTGACTAACGGTGTGAATAGATATTTGCTACAGTTCTACGATAGTAGAAACGGGGACAAAGGTTTAAGACCACACATAAAATCAGTCATAAATTGTAATTCAAAATAGTCTTTGCGAAACGTCATGTGATATTCCATTTCTTTTCTTGAACATGATGAAGGGTTATGATGATAATCAGAAAAACTTTTCATCTCCACTCGAAAGTCGCAATTGCGTAGAACAGACTTTCACGTCTCGAAATTAACCCAACAGTTTCACAGCAATTCACTCCAATATGGAAAGCTGTGCGCGCGACTCCACTACGATCGGTTCACCCCAGAATTATTTACAAAGAACAATGGAATACGGAATCCACTCGTATATTATATGCCAGTGATTTCCAACCCGAGTCCGCGGAAGGATGTGGATGAGCCCGCAAGCACCAAGGGCGAACAAGTTCAGCTTTAATGCCACCAAACAATAAATTTATTAACTTTATGCAAACGACGTTTCTGTTCGTACAGCGATTAAATACGCCCATCCAGCGTGAAAAATAAAATTCTGCTGTTGCACGTGCAGGAGCGTAACGAGGTAAGACGACGACCGGGGCAAGAAGCAAGTTTGGCGGCCCCATTTTCGAACCTGAAATCTTTCGGAAGGAAATTTACTGTATTGAAGAAAGTGCTTGTGAAATTGTTAGGACTTTTCGGCGCCCCCATAATGATCCGGCGCCCGGGGAATTGTGCCCCCTTGCCCCCATCGTTACGCCCCTGTCCACATGACATTTATGTTTGTTCTGAGGTAATATGGTCAGCAGCTTGAGTGAAGTTGGTATCTGAGCTGCGGTTAGCTTTCACCGTCTTAGTTTACTGCTGCCAAACGAAAGCAGGCGTTCGCATATACCGACAACTACTTGAAACTCAGATTTACTTCACTCGAAGTAAACGATGAAATCCGGCCACAGTTCGTGTTATGCTCAGAAGTCCTTGCTCACGGATTTCTTGCAGAAACTAAGCTTCGTTGGCATCTCGAGCAAATATACGTAAAATACGTTGACGAAAACTTTGCGCTTTTCAAAGAGAAAAAACACCAGGTAACGTGAAGTCGCACTTGTCATCGTCCATCTACTTTAGAAGTAAAAGCTTACTCCCATAGTAAAGCAGTGCGTGTTTCTTTTTCTGTTGCTTGGAAAAATGCAGGAGCAAAAGTGCTTTATATATAGCGGGAGAGACAGAGTTTGGTCAATGTGTAGTGATGCCGGAGCTAATAACTTAGCTATGGTTCTTTTGTCAAACAACACCACGGCCGGGTTAACCATTGGGCAAACGCGCGGGCCTGGAGCTTTTGGGGGCCTCGCGCTTGAATATTAAAGCACTCCTTTGCTGGTTTATCATGTTTCTAGGCTGTTCACCACGCGTCAAAATTGTGGAGCTTTATGATTACTGCGTTTATTAAAATAGGTTAAGGAAATTGACAATTCTAGCTTTTATCGTTTTTGAGTGACTCAAAAGTATTGAACCAGTCAGCACCACGCTTAATGACCCAAGAATTAGAGTGAAATCAGTGCATCCATGGACATCAGCAGGAATTTTTCCCGGTGGGGCAACGTTGAAATTTTATTATCCTTTTCAGGTTGCTGACGATGCAATGCAAATAGACGTTCACAAACCGCTTTACCCTTTCTACCCTATTAGTCTGTGCCAGGCCCGTAATCACGGGGTTTTCTCCCCCATGCAAAATTTTTCGCCACCCCTGGAAAAATTTGTTGGACACAATTGAAAAGTATTGGACATCGTTTAAAAATTTGGGCCCTATCAGAACTGGTGTCCCAAGCTGGTTACGGTCCTGGTCTGCACTGGTTGAACCTCAATTCTCAATCGTTTGTCTGAAATACTTTCTACACTTCGAATATCAGAAATGCTTTTTCTATTCATAAACTGCCTAATATCAATTTTTCGAGCACTTTCTACAAATAAGTCATAATTTAAGGATAATCAACAACCAGAACAACATGAGCGGTGAAAAAACAAGAAAGTTAAGACACTCCCGCAAAACTGTTTCAAACAATGAGAAGTAGAATTATATGTGGACAAGACTATCGCACAACTTTCTAAAGTTAAATCACCACGCAGGCGTAAAAAACTGAGCAGATGAATTACGAAAACTCGCCACAGCAAACACAGGTTTGCACTTAGTGCTCACTAAGAAGTCAGAACTAAGCTTTAACGATAAAGACGTATTCCTACAAGTCTGCACAGACGTATTCCAACAAGCCACGTATTTTTATACTGTGTGAAACGAAGCCTGTGTAAAAGTCGGTTGATTAAGCTATTTACTCGGGCACGTTGATCACAGTCTCACACCAGCAATGGGTTTTTTTAATTTATGGAAGCCTTGCTGGAGATTTATTCATGCTTCTTTTCACACAGTATAAAATTATACGTGGCTTACCGCTATCAGCAGGGTCACTGTCTCGCTGTATTATCTGCGAAGATGTGTGTTCAACAGTCACATGGAGGGCTCCCATTCAGTGATTTCAAACAGACCCAGATTGCACACCAAAAAAAACGTATCCGTGCAATAAAAACCCAGAAAGCTTGTGTTATGAACAAAAACATATGAGTGTGCTTATTTGAATTGGAATGATAAGCGAATACTGATTTAAAGTTCATCTTCCAAATTTTCTTCTGCAGCGAAAATTAACATTTGGACGACCTTTTTGTTGCTCAAGACGTTTTTCATAACGTTGGTAACATACTCCGTTGATGATATCTCTCACTAATTGTAGCAGTCCATTTTTTATTAAACTAGAAAATTTTGTGCAATCTTGAACTGCAGCGGGATCTAAAATTTCACAAAAATATAATCCCAATGCCTTCTTCCTCTAATTGAAATTTGTTTTTTAATTTGTATGCATAGGGAAACATCGAAATTTAAACAATCGGTCCTAAGCCTTGTTTCACCAGTTTCTTCAACTGGCATTAGAGACAATAACATCACATGTATAACCCCGGCAATCAGGCCTGTAACCAGCTTGGTACACCAGGGGTGCGAAGAGTTTTTCTAAGGGGTCCCCTAGAAATACAATAGTCATGTCCAACCCAAATGGCTTACTGAGCCAAAAATTATATCGCTATCTTAACCAGGGCCGCACATTGAATGACATATTAATGAGGCTCGCACATTGCATCAGTGGCGTAGCCAGCCAAAAATTTTTGGGGGAAAAATGTATGATATTCGGCGAATAACACTATTTTGTTTGGAAAAACGCCTCTCAAAGCACAAAATGACTATATTTTCCAAAAATTTAAGGGGGCATGGCCCCTTTGGCCCCCCTGGCTACGCCTATGCATTGCATGGCTTACTTTGATCTTAGCAAACTAAATTTGGCTTAAGATAATGTACTTAAAGCGTTCGAATCGAAACCACAATGGCAACAGACGTGATAAAGTGGCACTGAGGACCACCTGCATCAAAAATATCAAATCAAAAGTATCAAAATAAGGAGAGGTTGTCAGTATGTAGGATACTTTTACTACAGTGACAACCTAAAGTGGGCCGCACAAAACCTTCGACTAGGCCGCGGATTAAGCATAGCTGTTTCAAACTATGTCCGACACATTTCCAGGGGGGTCGAAAAATTTTCTAGGGGTTTCGCCTGCTCCTCCCTTATTTACGGTCCTGCTGACAATGATCTTATATGAGGATATGAAACCGATTGAACAAGTTCTGCTTCACCCGATATGCGTACTTTCTCACCTGATGTGCGTATGCAAACACTGGAATATAAAGTTGTAATTTAACTTTATATTATTGAACACACTGAAGTTCCTGATGAATTTATCACTTCAAGAAACCCAGATTTAAAGCGATTTTTAACAAAACCTATGAACCCAAGTCGACTAAACAAACAGATCTGGGTGGAGAAACCCCGCAGTGGGAGCCCTGTCACATGCGGAAAAACGCCCACTCTAGAATCAGAGAACGCCCACTCCAAAATCAGAGAGTCCCTAGAATCAGAGAAAATCATCATCGGGTCTCTAGAATCAAAGAAAATCGGGTACCCAGAATAAGAGAAATCGGGTCTCTACAGGTTCATATCGGGTACCTAACGTTTTCCTTATAAAAAAACTTGCTAAAGATGACTACTGATTAGCATCAGACCTGCCAGCAGGTGTGTAGTGAGGTGGGAACGGCGTTCTCACGCCTTTTTGCAGTAGTAACGTTACTTGAAAATTTAGATTTTTCATTTCAATTCTTACGTGCAGCGCCGGGACCAGCATAAATGAATAAAATGACAAGTTATCTCCTGTATAGCACCGTAGCACTAAAGTGAAACAGGAAGATCCAGTGTGGGAATTCTTGTAGACGAATCAGTCTTCCTTTATGTTTGGTGTGGGACCGGCGTTCCCACCAGGCCCGTAACCAGGGGAGGCTTCCCACAAAATGTTTCGCCCCCTGGAAACATGTGTTGGACATAGTTTAAAATTATTGGGCGTAGTATAAAAATTTAGTCCCCTGTCAGAAAACTATTCGCCCTCCATGGTGTTTCAAGCTGGTTACGAGCCTGGTTTCCACATCTCTATTTTCAGCAATACACCCCTACCTGCCAGCAACAATTTTTGGACAAAAGTTCAGCTCAGCACAAAATCAGATGCTTTTTCATCGACCAATATTCTGCTGTCTCTAATAATTTTTTTCAACTTAGTGTACAGTATATCTAAAATTGCGTTACCGAGATATAGTCGCGTTTCGTACAAAAAATTGAATGGCTGAGAATTTTGGTCATTGACTCACTGCAAACTTCACGTTTCCCGCTGTGACGTTGGAAAATATTATCTGACCAGTTTCAATGCCCTTGTGATGCAATAAAGACCTTCCAGATCAAAGTGCCAGCACAATTATTGCTTTCGAGTTTTTGGTATGTTTGTTTCTACGCGTACCCCAAGCATTTTTTTTGGGGGGAGGGAAAGTTGTGCTTGTTTTTGAAATACACTAATATACCGTTTTTCCGACCTTCAATTTATTTCTATGGTCAAATGACTTCGATAATCAACAGCATTTTGTGCTAAATAGTTTGTGATTGATGGTTTGCCACTGGTGGGCAGGTATTTTTGCAAACAAATTTCGCCATTTTGGCTAGACAATCGTGATGTGCAGGGGGTAACGAGGTTAGATGGCGCCTGGGGCAAGAAATATGTTTGGCGCCCATATGTTCGAACCTGAGGTCTTTCGGAAGCAAATGTACTGTTTTGGAAAAAGTGATTATGACATTGTTGTGACTTTTTGGCCCCCCGCAGTGATTCGGCGTCAGGGGAATTTTGTCCCCTTTCCCCCTCGTTACGTCTGTGGTGTTATGCAATAAAAATCGGAAAATTTTCCGAAAATAAACAAATTTTCAAATCCGAACGTCATGAAATTCTATGCCATGAACATATCTAATTTTCGAACACAATACGGCATGGATCTTGCACAGAATGCCAACAAAGTTTACTGGCGGCATTTCAGGTTTCTACGTGTAGTTTTTGTGTCACTTCTATGCCTGCCCCACGCGTTTTTTCGGCTTGGACCTGTGTTTGTTTTGCTAATAATACAACTTTTCCGACATTCAACAAGTTACTTTTTTAAGGTTAGATAAGTTTGAGAATAATTTCTGAATTGTTTTGAAGGCCGCTTCTGCTCCGGAAACGTCCCAGTAAGTCTGGGTAAGTGTGAGAATGCGATTTAGCCAAAATGTGTATCGTTATCAACGGTGTTTGTTTGAAAAAGTTACTCAGCAATTGGGTCTTCACTGCTATGCAATCAGTGCACATCCGGATGAACTCGTCCTTGAGCCCCTCCCCTAAAAAAATCCTGGATCCGCCTATGCTTCAGATCAGCTATGTCCAGCCCGCGGCCCAGTCGAAGGTTTTGTGCGGCCCAGTCGAAGGTTTTGTGCGGCCCAGTTTAGGTCTTCGCTGTAGCAAAAGTATGCTATATCCTGACAACCTGTCCTTATTTTAACAATTCTATATTCGACATTTTAATGCAGGTGTTTCTCAATGCCGCTTTATCACGTCTGTTACCATTGCAGCTAGGATTCGAATGCTTTCAGTACATTAGCTTAAGCTAAATTTATTTTGCTAAGATCAAAGTAAGCCATTCAATGTGCAGCCCTCAGTGATATATCATTCAGTGTGCGGCCTTGGCCAAGACAGTGACATAATTTCTGGCTCAGTAAGCCATTTGGTTTGGTCACAGCTGCTTTAGATGTTTTTGACCGGTGCTTTTGCAAAGTTTAAACGAGTGCATGCAAAGCGCTGCGCAGTTGCGCTAAGCGTTCAATCAATGGGCCTCGCAGACACGACTTTGCCCGGGGCCTCGCGTTCACTTAATCCGAGCCTGACGGTAGTACAGTAGAACATTCATTTGCACTGTGCAGATTTTCAGCTTAGCCACCATTTGCATATAGGCCAACCTCTGCTCACATTTGGAGCCATCCTGAACAAAGTTGGATGTTTGCCCTGTTAAATTCGAAAGGGTTACGTTAAATTTGAAAGTGATTGTAAGTTTTGTGTAATGTTCGTCTTGTTATTTTTTTGTAGGTTTGCTTGCACATTCGTGTTAATGGCTTAGTTTCGCACAGTCATAGTTCAGAGTTTTACAAAACATAAAATGAACACAAAATCGAAGAAAGAAGCACATGCACAGAGAATAAAAAACAAAAAAAGAGAAATACAGCGAAAATAAAAAAACACAATAGACATCAACATAACACAGATAATGGTGGGCAAGCAATGGGTGAAGAGTTGATACATGTACAGATCAGCAGATGAAGCAAGCACACAGGTGAAGGAAGCGAGCAGCAATAGGGGTTATGAGGCATAGGGCAATGCATTTTAACACCTTTCATTACAAAAAACAAGTAGTAAGGGCAGAAAACAAAGTTTATACACACAAATCAGGAAGAAATATAAAATTACCCACAGACCATAGTGGGGTGGGTTGCATGTATGAGTTGTTTCCAGCCAGATGACCACTGTGAACCCGCCGGCACAATCCAAGACAAAAAGTGTTTCAAACTGAAAAACAGCATTCAAGATCAACGGATCCACATAAAGCGCATGAGGGTTTGCACGGGAATTCGAAGGATATAAAAAACTTTTCGCAAAACAAAAGGGCTTGAGCATAGATTACAAGACTTACATTATCAGAGAAAACAAATAAAATTTCGCCTTCACTGCACAATTTCCATCTAGACGCGATCAAGCATCGAAGTCAAACCGAAACATCGGCAAAAATCCTCAAGACTGTCTTAAAAAACGACGAGGTATACCCGGAAATATGTCGCATTCAACTCGTTCAGGGAAATATTTTTGAAAAGTAAAGGCTTTTAGGTTACAGTACAAGACGTACATTTTCAGAGAAAACAAATAAAATTTCGCCTTCACTGCACAATTTCCATCCAGATGCAATCAAACATCGAGGTCAAACCGAAACATCGGCAAAAACCCTCAAGACTGCCTTGAAAAACGACGAGGTGTACCCGTAAGTATGTCGCATTCAACTCGTTCAGGGAAAGATTTTTAAAAAGCAAAGGCTTTCAGGTTACAGTACAAGACAAGCGCGCAACCAGGGCGGGGGCATTTGGGGCATTGCCCCCGCGAAATTTTCAAAGCATTGCATAGCAATTTTGACATTTGTAGAAACTTACAAAGAATAAAGATGAAATTTTATATTCTAATAATTTTTAAGAAATCTAATTGGAATTTTTCTTTGTCTTGCTCGTTAATTATTATCTCCTTACAAGATTTATCTTGAGACAGGTTATCTGATCGAAAATTTCGTAAATGATTGGTTTACCACAAATATGCTGAAAGTATATGCTGAAAATGTCAACTTGGGAGATAGTTTAACCACAAATATGCTGAAAGTGTCAACTTGGGAGATAGTTTAAACTGTTCGTATTTTTAAGGCATTTTTACCTATTTGTTCGTGTACTATTTTATCTTAGACAGGCCTCAATTTGCCCTCATGAAACTTTATAACATTAGGGTACTGTTCAACCGTGCAAATTACTGAAACTTTCAAAGTGATAAGAAAAATCTTGACATAGCAGTTAGTTCCTCGTCAATCCGCTTGTTGTTCTACCACCTTTTGATTATTATTTTTGTTAGGGGCAAAATGGATCACCATTATTAACGTAGTACATTTCTTAAAAAAGCGTTGTTTAGCTGCATTTTCGCTTCGAAACCTGATAGTTTTAAACTAAATTTAGGTTGAGGACTGTTTCACGTTTTAGTGTCTTTCTGGTTTGACCCCAGTACCACAGCTTGGGAAAAAGGTTTAGCAAATGGTCATATGAGTGCTAGTCAAGTGTTGAACGCACCTACCTACTAGACCACTTTGGCTCGAAACGAAGCTTTACAAGACCCTCACTTTTGCAACCAGTGCAAGTCCTGAAAGCTCATAGCCCTCAACGTGCTTCTAAAAGCTTTCACACAACTCATGGATGCCAGAAAAAGCCAGTTTGTCCCAAACACACCTGATCCGTTATGCGCCAAAGGTACAAGACACCTGATTCGTTTTGCCCGAAATGGTAGCATTCAAAGATCCCCTCACCCTTGACATAGGCTGCCTTTCAAGTTTAGGATCTTCATTTGTGATAGAATTTCAAGCACATGATAGAAGAATAGGGCTAAAACGAATTTGCTAAAAGTAGACGAAATTTAGGCAGGTTTACTACTGTGGTAGCCTATATATCTGTCACACTAAAGCACTAGTTAAGTACGGAACCAGGTGTTTGTATGAGAATACAAATTTTTTCTCTGTCCTGATCGTTCGTTCAGCATCTTGATTAAAACTGAAAAGTTCTCATTTTCGAAAATGTTGCGAAGATAATTTTATGAATCACATGGAATTATTTTCAACTACAGCAAAACTCGTTCCTTTTGTACGCCCATGTATGCATCATAATTATGGTGGAATTCAGAAAGTCATACATGCAAACATTGCGTGTGGCCTATAATTTTGGATGCAGGGCACTATGCAACCTGCCCTGGAGAGCGAGTGTTAGTAGTCATGACTCATCAGCAGGGACGCTGGAACTGCAGTAGGGGGGACAGCAAAAGAGTTGAGGGCAATGAAATCGTGTAAAAAACAAAAAAATTGTTACCATATATGCACATTTTTGCGCAGCAACGACCTTGACCTCAAAAACTAGCAGAAATTATAGGAAAGCATTCTGAATTTTATGGGTGCGCAAATAGCTGCAATAAATTTGTTTCAATTCAACCTTGATAAACCATAAAAAGACCTATGATCCTGTTATGAAAAAGCACCTCCTCCCCTGTTGCCCCTCTTTCAAAAGAGCAGGGGCAATACTTCCGTCATTTCACCGCTCTCCGGAGTCTCTTAAATTACCTATGGTGCTGTTATGCAAGTCATGTATGTCCCGTTGCCCCCGTTATGCACCCCCGTTCCGTCGTCCCTGCTCATCAGGTTCAATGTAACATTCCTACATTTGAGGCCGTATTAAGAAAAAATAAGCATTTGTTTCTCGAAAGATGCAGAAGGTCTAATAACGTAATGGTTGCCTGCTTGGATGCAGTCAGACTGTTTATATTGTTCCTTATTCTTTGAACACTACAACCGCATTTTACTTTGTGACTGAGTTCTCGGACATTGTAGTGATTGTTCGTTTGAGGGTGTGCATGTCACAATGCATTCGTACTTTACCTGGGCTTGACCAGTTTAGGAATTAACGCCCCACTCGGCAGTAGTGCTGTACCAAGTGAACAAATAGTGTTAACAATGCGTCTGTAAACCTGAGGCTTGGCCTCCAACGCCGTTACAAAACGTTCTGTTAAGTAAGTTTCTGTAGGCCGGTGTCACGAGAAATTTCTGACCTCTTATTTTTTGACAGTTATTTTGCTTCTCAGAGTAAAGGAATAAAGTTTGGCGTTTACTTTTTTGATGTGTGTTGTGTAAATCACACTTTTTGGTAAGATGTCAGATATCCACAACAAGCTACAGTACGGGAATAAGTAAAACCAGTGAAAACTATTGGACGTAATCTCAGACTTCAATTATTTTTCTTTTTCTAACTGTAACATAAACCCTAACTCGACACACTTACCTAAACACCAAATCCTAAGCCATAATCATCAGTTTTCTCAGCGTATTTGATATGTTGAATGTTGCTATGTGCATGCGCATATGGCGTGAAGTCAGATATGTCGCAAGTGAGAAATTTCGCTTGACACCAGTGATTCAGCCTCCAGCGCTGTTGCAAAAGGTTCTGTTTCTTTTTATCAAACAGCGTTGTGCAGAATGTGTGTGTTTGTATGCTACGGACTTCGTGTCTGCGGGCAAAAATACATTATTATTATATGTGACCGTTTGCGAAAAAGTTGTACCACGGTTGAATAAGCACGATGACGTCATCGAA